>Ga0066836_10001136_pt1 | contig 13753 bp, 10 predicted proteins | sample ETNtaG_18_FD_71568 | JGI IMG/M metagenome (GOLD analysis project Ga0066836, IMG submission 71568) | Marine microbial and viral communities from oxygen minimum zone, Eastern Pacific Ocean - ETNP201302SV91 | ecosystem: Environmental > Aquatic > Marine > Oceanic | place: Pacific Ocean: Eastern...
TCGACCCCTCCAAGTGCCGCTCGGACATGACCGGCCCGAAGACCACACACGGATTGATGGAGACATATCGCGGCTTATCCCCTTCAGGTTTCGATGCAACCCAACCTCTAGCCAACATTTCCGCCCCTGCCTTTGCAAACCCGTAAGCGTTTGAATCGACGGAAGCATCGTCACACCAATCTTCGTAATTGAACACCCGGCCACTGTTGAAGTTGGTTTTCCGGACGGCGGCGACCGATGAGGTGTGAACCATTCGAGCAATCCCACCGACAGCATCGATTGCATCGACCAGATTCTGAGTGCCTTGAACCGAGGGATCAACCACTTGAGTTTGAGCATCATCCACACCGACGTAGAGAGCAGCAGCACAGTGAATGACATCGTCACACCCCTTGACAGCAGCAACCACAGAATCACCCTGTAGCAAATCCATTTGCACGATTTCCAGGCGTTCCGAACCAGGCAACGCCTTGAGGAACTCAGCATTGGCAGGATTACGAACCGTACCGCGAACAGAATGCCCCAGTTCGAGTAATTCACGAACAACGTGCGAACCGATGAACCCTGCCGCACCCGTCACCAGAACAGTGCCTGCCATAGCACCGCCTCCGGCATACCTTTCATCAATCAATCGAAACGACTCGTTCTTCTCGCATCGCCACATCTGCAGCATAGGCAATCAGGTGACTGTTGATTGAATCGGAAAGAGCGGTAGTGGAAATCGAACCACCTTCACCCCGTACAACACCGAGGAAATCAGCCACCAGCCGTAGGTCGCCCCCACCGTGTAGATCACCCAACAACCCGATTTGGATTTCTTCATCTAAGGCCTCAGCCCCCGCAACCGCTCCGGGTCTTGAAATCGTGAATTTACCCTCCATCATGTCGCCGTAGATTTCTCCTTTCGTTCCAGTAATCTGAATTCTCCGAGTGCCTCTAGCGGAATTGGTCACCATGTCATGTGTCGCTACACAACCATCTTCGAATTCGACAATAACAGATTGGCGATCAACCACATTATTGTCACAGTACCAAACACATCGACCATAATCAGAACCCGCTACGTGCGCAAGCCTCGCATCGGAATCCACCTCTTCTCCGCGCTCATAACTCTCTACGCCGGCCAATGCGTAGAATGGCCACATTCCATTGTCAACGTGGTGACGGATTGCCGAATATTCACATTCGCGCTCGATTGAACAATCGACACAACGCAAAGCCGAACCCTCGGGGGCATTGTCAGAATTGAAGAAATGTCTACCCCCGAATGACGCCACCTTTTTCGGTTGTACTCCTGACTTCATCCAACAGATCAAATCGAGGTCATGGCAGCACTTCGCCAACAACATCGGGTTGATTTCTTCACGATTCCACTTTCCACGAATAAAAGCCACGGCCATATGGTGGTACGACACATTCTCAGTGGTGTGAATATGCATGATATCACCGATTTCACCATTCGCAATACGTTGTTTGATTGCAGAATAAAACGGAGCATAACGAAGGACATGACAAATCACAACTTTTTGCCCAGTTCGTTCGACGGCATGGCTGAGCAGATCCAACTGTTCTTGATTGGGCGCAATAGGTTTCTCCAACAACACATCGTAACCCGCTTCGAGTAGAGGGACTGTGGTTTGGACGTGAATTTCATCCATCGTGCCATTGATGGCAACATCAGCAAATCGTTCAACTGCGGCCAACTCTTTTGCATTTCTAAAGCAATTTTCCGGCGCCACGCCAAATCGATCAGCGTAACGACTGCGCCGAACATCATCTGGCTCAGCCAGACCTACAATCTGCAATTCATCTGGATGCGTATCTGCATAGGCCGCATATCCGACACTACGGTGCCCAAGACCAACCAATACAGCAGTAATCACAGCAAACCCACCCATGGCCTCACACATTATCTTTCACACCCACGTTTGAGGCTTAGAGCAAAAACGACACCCAGCGTGACGCAGATGCGCAATTCTCAAAGGCAGTGCGTTGAAGGAACACTCAATGAAGAAGTGGGTCATGCGCCAATATTGGCGACTACAACAATCACAAACACTCATTTCGATGGCGTTTTGGTGTACTACACTTACATTGCTGATTTGGCCCTATGTTTCTTGGAGGTTTGAAGCAGACAAGGAAACTCTTGGCATTGCAATGACCTATTGGGGCCTTGCCTCAATCGCCACAGGCGTTCTGGTATTTGTTCTCGCAATCGGCTATATTTACGATATGATATTCGCATTGTGGAAAGAACAGCGAACGGTAGATACAGAGCGTAACCCATTCGGCACCTACGCCCTCATCCCTGCGAATGTCGTGATGATAGGGATGATGAATCGTTTACTTCGAGACAAGGCGGAGGGCGATGAGAAAGTTATCGCCACCTGCGATTGGATAGATCAATGGCTAGAGTGGTGCAGCTCCCAAGAAATTTGGGCCCGCAGCCAGCACTTTTGGGATTCCGAATTTGAAGAGAAAGTCCCAGACCTATTTTTCTTACCTGACGATGCAGTATCGAAAGCTCGTGACGTTAAATTGGACGACTAAGAATCCACTCCACAGTTATCTTTGCAAGAAACTCACCCGCGACAGCATCTGAATATTCTTCACGTTGTTTCGCCAACGCCCGCTCTCGCCGTTGCATGTTTCCAATGTCCCAATTCTCTAGAATAGAGCCCAACTTTTCCGGCTTGAAATCGGGTTCAAGCAAGCGCCCAAAACCATCACCTTGAACGATTTCTGCATTCCCCCCAACCGCAGTTACGATTGCAGGAATACCATATGAGAACGCCTCCATAATAGATACAGGCAAACCTTCGCTACTACTGACATTGATGAAGACATCCGCTGGATTTTCACCAAACCATTTCAGAACATCTTCGTGAGCAACTTGCCCTTTAAGATCAACCTCAACATTGTCGCCAACACGGCCAAGCTCAGCCGTGACCAAATCGAGAGTACCCCCTCCTCCAATATGAGTCCATTTGATTGACCGCTCCGTATGTTGTAACGCCGCTGCAATCAGGTGAATTCTTTTCACTGGTAAGAGAGATGCGACTGAAATAATGTGCAGCCGCCCATCATCTGATGCCATTGCCAACTCATGCTCACTGACTCCAAGGCGACCAACCCGGACTTTATCCGCAACCTCTGGATATTTCCCCTGAATATGTTTCACACCCGCCTCAGAGTCAGGTAAGATGGCCTTGAGTTCCTTGAGTGCAGTTCGCTGCATGGGCAAATGTTTCCGATTTCTCCGATGAGCATAGATGTCGCCCCCATGTCCCCGAGAAATTGCAACAATTCGCTTATGTCTTCGTGAAAGTTCAGCGGCAATACAAGCGCCCCTATTCAACCAAAAAGAGACTACACCCTCAATTTCTGAAAATCGCTCCCCCATCACCGCTTCAATTGAGTCGCAAGCGATGCGAATCTGAGCAGCCTCCCCAATCACTTCTCTCGGTGCAAATGGCCGTGAGGAAAAACTCTCTCCGACCACACCCTTCATCTTCATGCCCGCCTTCAAACGACCAACGAACCCCCGTCGGCCCCATTGGTCCAAAATCGCCGCATGTACATCGGTGAGAACCTCACAATTTTCAGGAACTTCTCGCGTTACCCCCCTCAAGGGATCCATGGTTGTAGGCAATAGTAGAATTTTATTGAAATGAGGCGCAAGGCCATGAATCTCATTGGAGACAAATGATTCACCAGGGGGGTATGGCCAATGATCGGTAAGGTAGAGAATCGTGTGACCCAACTCTATTCCCCCTCATTTGCCCACAGCGGTGCCCAATTCATATCACCTTCTGATTCGGCGAGTATGGAGACGCCCTGTCCAGGTCGATGAACCAACATCGCTTCATCGACAGGACGGGTAAATAAGGTAGAATTCTCCTCAAGTAGTGCGCGTAAATCATCGAGTGAACCATCACGAACAAGCGCTAGTAAATTTCCACCAAAACCAGCACCCATGACCTTCAGCCCCAACACACCATCGCACTGCAGACACACATCAGCGATTCGATCCATCTGCGGCGTTCGGATGCCGTATAATTCTCCAGCATCTCTCCATGCTTGATTCATGTAACTGCCCATTGTGGCAACCTCACCATTGGTGTGGAGCAAGACTTGCATCTCTTGTGAACGATCAAACTCCCCTCGTGCAAAACTCAACCAATCTTTGACTCTCAATTCACCATCGCCAGCTGCTTGCAATGCAGGATATTTTCGCATCACATCCCCTGAAATTTCAGTGACAGATAGAACGTCGGGTAATTCTTCTGCAGGATTTTCCAACATTTTTGGAATGACATCACGCGCAGCCAATGCTCGTGCATTGAATGCCAATTGCGTTGCAGAACCCTTGTCCGAAGGGTGTGTGAAGATGGTCACAAATTTGCATGAATTCAATTCATCAATCGAATCTAATGCTTGAGCGGAGAACGGGCGAAAGGTCAGTCGCAACATCTTCCCTCGTTCGGCGAAGACCATGGTGGCATGATCCATCATACCGCCGCGTGTTCCAACATACCATTCAGCATCGGCCGTATCCTTGGCGAGAGACACTTGATCCAGAGGCAATCCGTTGGCTAGACGAATCGCAACGGCCGCACAAATTGTTAGTGCCGATGATGATGATGCTCCTGATGAAGGGGGGATGTTTGAATCGATGAGAATATCAAAACCATTCTTGACATTATGATGCATCTGTGCATGACGTACAGGCCCGCGGACATAATTCGACCAATGAGGTATGGGCATTCCTTGCCCTTCCAACCAATCTAACCATTGAATACCAGCTCCGGGTGAAGGAGGGGAATCTCCATTTAGGTCAAATTCATGGTCTTCAAAACCAAAACTGCACATCCGGACCAGCGAATCATCACGGGGGGAAATGATTGCTTGCATGGCGCAAGAATCACTGGCAAACGTCACCAGTTGAGGTGAAAACACTTCCCAATAATCGGTGTGGTCTGCCACCAAGCACAGCCGCGCAGGGACACGAACAACCCAACAATTTCGCCCACCGAACAGTGACTTTGCAGCACTCAACATTTGACCTATTTCAGGGTGTGAGAAATCATCCAGGGGGCGCGCATTGATCATCACGCAACCCCCATTTCAGATTCCACAGCCTCCCAGACATTTCCAACCATGCTTTGCAAATCATTGTTAGTAGGTTCACAATCAACGTATCCAGATAGATCATTTGGATCTGCATCAATGTGAACAACCCCAACTCCGACAAGACTAGCAAGAGATTCAGCCAACTCACTTACCGTGGTTGGCCGACCCGAACCTACAGGAATAATTTCGGATTTGGGTGGAGGATGCAAGATACACCCCCCAATCGTATCCAGAACAGTGGTGATGCCAACCAAATCTTTGACGGATTCGCCTGAACCCATCACAGTAACTGGCCCCCCATTTGCTGCTTGTCGTGCAAATACACCGATGAGGCCATGCGCACGACCATTCACACTGACACCCTGCACCGAAGAGATACGTAGAATTGACACCGGATGTTTGTCATTGGCACAACCCAGAAACACATTTTCCGCACTGGCTTTACCCCGACCATAGGCATCGAAAGGCGCCACGACGGATTCAGCACCGAATACCCCTTCATCATGAGAGTGCACCCGAATACTGCTGGAGAAAATAATGTGACACCCATCAAGTGTCATAGCGGCCCCGGCAACGCGTTGTGCCAATTCAGTTGTCACACCAGCGGCATTAAGATCACCAGGCAGCGGCCCCGCCAAATGCACAATCGCATTACAATCATGTTTACGCAAGTAATCAGCCAATCTATCGGGCGTGTCTAATGTTCTCAAATCGATACTAAAACCAGAATCGCCAAGCTGTGCAAGCAAATGAGCACCGATAAAACCGGAAGCACCGGTTACGCCAATCATACCATCACTCCAATCCGAGCATTACAATGCATTCACGAATATGCTCCACGAGTTCTGCATCATCAAACATCTCTGCATGAGACGAATTGTATTCTGACAAATCAACCTTTTTCATATCGGAAGCAGGCGACCAATTGCCTACTGGCGGAGCAACAACATAATGCGAATCCGTTTCATAAAGCCGCACTATTTCATCAGATGTCACGAGATCTTCATGCAACTTCTCAGCACGAATCAATCCACGAACATCAACTTCAAACCCACCTTCACGCAAACTCATTCCTTTGAAGACGGAGAGCAACTGGCCCAAACTGAAACCTTTCATTTTAAGGACAAATATTTCGCCACCCTCTGTCATCTCCACGGCGTCGAGTACAAGACGTGCGGCTTCAGGAATTGGCATTGCAAACCGAGTGACAGATTCGTCACTAATCCAAACTTCACCACGCTCTTTGATGCCTTTGACCATGGCGGGAATCACTGAGCCACGAGAACCGAGGACATTTCCGAATCGAACACAAGCGCAGAGCATATCGCCGGTTGAGTTCCCATCAAGGGTCAACTTCTCAGCGACATATTTCGATGCGCCCATTGTTGAGGTTGGAGATACTGCCTTGTCCGTGGAGACCATGAGCATCATTTGCACACCAGCATCCTTTGCGAGATCGACTACGTTTTGGGTACCGAGAATGTTTGTTTTCACGGCTTCAATAGGGTTTTGTTCGCAAATGAGAACATGTTTCAATGCAGCCGCGTGGACAACAATATCCACATCGGTTTGGAACGCACGTGAAAGCGACTCACGATCACGCACATCTCCAATGATGAATGTGATATTATTTTGACCAACCAATTCTTGCTGGAAATAGAAGTGTTTTGAGTCATCACGAGAAAATATCGTGATATGTTTCGGCTTTCGGTCCATCAGTTGGCGTACAACTTCAGAACCGATCGAACCGGTTCCACCCGTGACCAATACATGTGACCCCTCGATTCGCATCTGTTCACCTGACGGCCCTAGCCGACGATTTGGGGGCAGCCCTTTCCGTCAAGAACATTCCCTTTAGGGAAAATTTCCAAGAATGCCCCAAAGCACACATTCTTCAATGAAAACCAGCCACAACTACACATGGGGTCAAGAAGAGTCGCTTCTCTTCTCATTTCATTGCTACTTGTCGCCAGCCTGTCTGGTTGTTTTGGCACTGAAGAAGTACCAACCAAAGGAATAGACAGTCCCTATCCAGATATTTACGAACGACACACCCTCGAATGGAACACCAGCCACACCCACAGTTTCCTTCTCGAATCTGGACCCCACCATGCTCTTGACGTTCAAGAGGCAAACATCGAAGTTGATACAACAGGGGTGTGGGAAGGGGGCCCCAATTCAGCAAACGTGCATCTTTCCTACTGGCTCCCATCCAATACTCAAGAAGGCGAAGAAGTACCCGTAATCGCAATCATTAGCCCCTATTTTTCATACGGACAACCGGGCGATGAATCTTCACCCACCAACGTTGTTGGCGGGGGTCGTGGCGAATTCATCTATGACAATTTCATCCCCCATGGATACGCCCTCGCTCAAGTCGCTGTTTTTGCAACAGAAGATAGCACAGGTTGCTTTGATTATCGAGGAGATGGTGAGGGCCTGAGCATCCACACAGCAGTAGAGTGGCTCGGACAACAAGAGTGGAGCAACGGCAACGTTGCAATTTACGGCAAATCCTACGAAGGCGCGACGGCCTGGGAGGCCGCTGCACAAGGAAGCTCCCACCTCAAAACCATCGTACCCATTTCAGGAACCACAGCCCTCGGCCCCCTTCTTTACAAAAATGGAAGTGCCGAAGCCCGCAGCCAAGTTATGCATTCCAATTATGGAGGAAGCATTCTTGATTATGACGACGATGATCTAGACAACATGTGTGCTGACGTGGTCGAAGGGTTTCTCGCAGGCCCGACACGGTATGGCTTAGGCGAAGCAGATCCTTACATGGACAATTATTACGATGAACGCAGCCATATCGACAAGGCACTAGGCACCTACAATGGTAGCATATACTGGGTCCAAGGCCTCCAAGATTGGAACGTGGACCCCCACCAAGTGTTTGGTGGACCACCTGGTACCAATTGGTATCAAGAATACATCGATAATGGCTACGAAGTCTCTGGAATGATTGGCCAGTGGGAGCACAATTACCCGGATCAATGGACGAAACACAACAACCAAGATTCCGGTTATGGAGGTGAAGCAATTCACAACATGACCCGTTGGGATTGGGCACAGGATTTGTTTGAATGGATGGAATATTATCTCAAGGATATCGGCCCAGCACCCGCACTTCATGCACAGGTACAACGCAATGACGGCGAATGGCGTATTGAAGATACATGGCCCCCACTTGATGTAGAACGTTTACCCCTTGATATGAGTGAATGCACAAATGATGGCGCTTTCCTTGGGGGGGGCGCTCCCGTTGTAGGTGGTGGCCAAGTAGTCACAGTTGAATGCCCAGCCATGAGCGATTCTAACCTACATATTGCTGGCTTAGCCACTCTTCATTTGCAAGCAGTCCCCACCTTTGATGGGGGCCAAGTTTTCGTAGAAATGCAGGATGCCGAAACCGGCCTCCGTTTAGGGCATGCAACAATGGACATACGGTACCATGCTGGTGGATACGATGCTCAGACAGTCATCCCGGGCCTAACGGTGACGATGATGATGGAATTCCAAGCCATTGATGCAATTTTACCCGCTGGCCACGGGCTTCGCTTCATCATGTCCGAACAAGGCGAGGATTACCTCGCCCCAGCCTGCGGTTCTTCCTGCACTGTCCACGTTCTCCCATCATCTTCGACATTTGAATTACCAATTATTCAGCGTGATAGCGACAATATCCTCGCCACTCCACAAGTTGAATCCTAATTGGGATGTGACGATACACCTTCTCAAATAGGGGAATCAATCGCGGCCCCTCATGGGCGGATCAGTAGGGTACCGCAAGGACACATTCTACCGAATGGGTCTGTTCAGCCATGACCGTCGGCGAACAGTGATCGCCTTTTCTCTGGTTGTATTTTTTGGCTTGGGGAGCCTTATCGCTACAGGCAGTGAATTTACAGATGCTTTCGACGGAGATGAGATGGAATCCTACCAAGCGCACAACATGATCACAAGTGCCTTTGCAACCAACGAGTCAGAAGGCGAGAGTGGACTTTCAGGCGGCAGGGGTTTCACCATCATTTTCGCGCATGAAGAGTGGAATGCATCCAATCCTCAATTCGCAGAAGCGGTAAACATTACACTTGGAATGATTTCAGATTACCCTGACATTGAATATATCCAAACCCCTTGGAATGTCGAATCAAATTTTTCATCATGGCACTATTCTGATGATGGAAGTCACATGCGTATCCGCATTGAATTCTCTGCAGATATTGATGCCAAGGATGCTTATCGAGAGATTCAAGATGACATCAAGTGCGGCGTATTGCTGTGTTGGAGAACAGGCGATGTAGCAATTGACACGACCTTTGATGACCGCATGGTTGACGATTTGTTGAATGCTGAATTACTAGCAGCACCTTTGACAATCATTCTTCTGATCATTGTCTTTAGTAGCATTGTCGCCGCCCTCCTCCCAGTCGCTATTTCCATCCCAACAGTCATCAGCGGAGTGGGCATTATTTTCTGGCTTAGCCACCAGATGGACGTCAATAATTACGCGATGAATATTGTGAGCCTGATCGGAATAGGCGTATCCATCGATTATTCACTATTTATTGTGAACAGGTTTCGAGAGGAACTTCACAATGGGCATGACAAGCGAGAAGCTCTAGCCATTACCAGCGCCACCGCCGGAAAAGCAGTATTTTTCAGTGGGATAACTGTAGTCATCGGCCTAACAGGGATGCTCTTTTTCGAGGGCACAGGCCTCCCATCGATGGGTATTGGGGGATCACTCGCAGTCGGATTGGCTGTATTTTTTTCGACGACATTCTTGATGGCTATATTGTCCATTTTGGGCGAAAACGTGAATCGTTTCAAAGTACCATTCGGTATGAAGCAAGAAATGGGTGACGATGGCCTGTGGTTCAAACTCGCAGATTTTGTCATGCGTCGCCCAGTCGTTACACTAGTCCCAATCCTCATCCTTCTGATTGGAGCAGGCACCCCATTCCTCAATGCCCAATTAGGGCTGGGAGGCATTGACCTATTGGCCCCTGATGAGGAAGTACGCGTCGGTAGTGAAATTCAGGAATCTGAATGGGCCGACTTCGGCGAAGCAGAAATTTTCGTTGTGTTTGATTTGGATGGCATGGATCGATACAGCAACCAAACAATAGACACCTTCTACAATTTCTCGCTACAAATCGCCGATAGGGAAGACGTTTCATCAGTCATTAGTATGTATTCACCGGGCGCCGGAATGAACGCTTCAATTTTACAGTCAATCTATACCTTACCCGTAGAACAGCAACCTGCGACCATTCAGGAATTAGTCAATGCCACATCGACAGAAGAGGTGATCATTCTTCGAATTGTGTACATTCCTGAGCCAGGATCGCCGGAAGCCCACACGTTGGTTAAAGAAATCCGTCTACTTGAAGACAAATTAGAATTCCACGGCAAGGTTGGTGGATGGGCAGCAATCAGTGTTGACATAATTGACGAAGTCTACGAAAAAACACCCATCGCTGTAACTTACATCTTATTCTGTACAGGCATCCTCATTTTCATTCAAGTCCGAAGTGTTTTGATCCCACTCAAGGCGATGGTCATGAATGTCCTCAGCCTATCAGCATCCTTTGGAATGCTCGTCTATGTTTTCCAAGAAGGGCACGGTTTTGAAGAATGGATGAATTTCACACCACTATCGATTGACCCCACCACCCCCGTCATCATGTTCTGCATTGTCTTTGGATTGTCTATGGATTACGAGGTTCTCATGTTGAGTAGAATCCATGAAGCATACTTGGAAACTGGGGATAATACTGAGGCAGTTCGACGAGGACTCCAACAAACGGGGAGACTCATTACAGGCGCAGCAGCTGTTATGGTGGTTGTATTTGGATCATTCACCATCGCTTCAGTTCAAATTATCAAGGCCATTGGACTTGGTCTCGCTCTAGCGATTGCAGTAGATGCTACACTTGTTCGCGCCATTGTAGTTCCAGCGACAATGCGCCTCATGGGGGACCTGAATTGGTGGTCGCCAAAGTGGTTGGCGAAATGGTTCCCTCCACTCCAACCAAATCAAGAAGAGGATTAATCACAACAAGAATCCACTGAGGTCATCAATGATTCTCAAACTGTTTTCATCGTCAGGTGAATACTCAAGTGCAGTGCGGGCTGCATCGAAAGCCGCCATTTTGTTTCCAAGAGCTTCATGTGCACGCGCCAAATTCGCCCAGGGGTGACCCGGCGCATCATAGCGCTGCGATCGGGTTGCTGCCGCCAACCATGGAACCGCAGCAGTTGGCTGTTCCATTTGCAAGAGAATCGCCCCGATGTCATTCCAAGGGTTACCTAATCGTTCATCAGTTTCAATCGCCTTCCGACACCAACCCAGTGCGCCCCACGAATCATCCATTTCTGTAAGGGCCCACCCTAGGAACGTTGCAGACTCTGCAGTCGGCGCTAAGCGAAACGCTTCACCTTGATGTTCAGAGGCGAGTTCAAAAATACCCATCTGCAAGAGAACATGACCCATTCGGAATAAATCATCAGAGATCTGTTCCCTAAATCCACCCGATTCACCTTCGGGTACATCTGAGTGTACAGGATCAATTGAGTACCACACACGTTCCACCATATCCAACATGCGTGCCGGACCAAAACGATCACGAGTAGGTACTGAATTAGCGCGACACCACGCACGTTCGTTGGCAAATCGTTCTTCAGTAGTTGTATCGAACGGTTCTACATCCGCCCCCGTTTCAAAGGCAACCAACACGTCCTCAGGCCAAGGCTCAACATCCCAACACGCAACCCATTGCGCCATTAATTCACCCTCCCCATGGTGTTGAATGAGTTGTAGCATACTTCGCCCATCATTTTCAATCGGTAGTACAGCATACCCCTCCTCCTGTACACGCATCATAATACTGAGTGGAAGTGAAGGGAACATGCCTGTGGAAATCACTCGGTCAAAACCCCCATCAGGCATGACATCATCCAATTGACTGACACCAACCATCTCAATTTGGCAACCAAACGCGTTGGCGACAATATCGAGTCGTAAATCATCCCATCGCTGAGTCAATATTTCACGCCGCCCCTCATCCGGTTCAAGAACAACAATTCGTTGCGCTCCAATATACATCATCAACTCAGTCCACCAATTCCCCCGCGGACCCAATAGGAGGACACTATCTCCCTTATTCAATTGGAGAAGTTGCATTATTTGGCAAGTTTCAAACAAACCAGGCAATAATGAATGGTGCATATCAATATCAGCACACCAAGGCATTCTCAAACTCGAAGCCTCTAGATTGTTCATTTCATCATCCAATGGAAACGGCAAAGCGTGTACACCCCGGGGACATTGGCGCATTGCATCTAGAACTTCTTCGATTTCAATCACACCAAATTGTGCGAGACGATCCATGTGAATTTGGTGGTTTGGCAACAGCGGCCAATCCTCGACCAAAGGTAGTGCACCCACATCACATGAGGGTGCGCCTGATAGCGGAGGGTTTGCACTCACGCGCAGCGAGTTTCCAAATGAGCACTTGAAGTCCACCCCAAACCCAAGTGCCAAGAAGCCGATTTCTAAACAACCTCTGTGGCGCCACTATCGCAATAAATCATCTACAGAATCCACAATTAGAGCAGGACACTGCTCTGCACCTTCTGGTAATGCAGCCACATCTTCTTCTGTCGCCTCTCCCGATAACACGAGAATACCCTTCACTCCAGCACGAGTCGCCATCGCCATATCTGTGTAGAGACGATCTCCGACCATTGCACAGCGTGCAGGTTCCAACCCCAAGGCCTCAATTTTGTGCAATATCATGCCCGGCTCAGGTTTCCCACATACATGGATTGGCCTTACACCTGTCGTCGCCTCAAACATGGCCATATATGCTCCAGTATCAGGTAACCCACCGTCTGGCGATGGGCAAACCATATCTGGATGGCTAGCAACCATTGGGACGCCATTATGCATATGGATTGAGGCGGTTGCAATTTTACCATAGGTGATTTCTGTATCATAACCCAATACGACAAATTCAGGATTTTCTGATTGCGTAACAATCCCTTCTACCTCTAACATTTCCCTCATTCCTTCCGTGCCAACCAACCAGGTCTCCGTGATGCCATTCATTGACAACCATGAGAGCAGGTCATGGGTAGATAGCAGCACATCATCTTCAGTTGCAGGAATCCCCAATGTCTTCAACTTGGAGAGATATTGATTCACTGAACGACTACTATTATTCGAAAGGAAAAAACGCTTCACTCCACGCTGCTCACACCGGTTTAGAAATTCAATAGCACCCGGAATCAAATTACCTCCAAGGTACATCGTACCATCAAGGTCAAGGAAAACAGCATCAATATCAGACATGTCGGAATCCATATTATCACTTCAGAACAATAGGGTTTTGATCATCCACCATTTTGAGTGGAATTGACCTTGAGCTTCCTTTGAAGCAATCATATCTGTGAGGGCCCGTTGCAATTCGACCTTCTTCACAGCCTTCCCGATAAAGAAGTTCATCAAAATCTTTTTCTTGACTAAACGCTGTAGTTTGTATGAGTTTGTTAATTCCGCAGAGAGTTCTCCCCACAACATATTTTGATATTCAATGGCAGAATCTGAGGG
>Ga0066836_10001139_pt1 | contig 13740 bp, 15 predicted proteins | sample ETNtaG_18_FD_71568 | JGI IMG/M metagenome (GOLD analysis project Ga0066836, IMG submission 71568) | Marine microbial and viral communities from oxygen minimum zone, Eastern Pacific Ocean - ETNP201302SV91 | ecosystem: Environmental > Aquatic > Marine > Oceanic | place: Pacific Ocean: Eastern...
TTCATATTGAAGTCCTTTTATATTTTTTCTCATAAAAAGATATTCTGCCCACTGATCGTCACTAAGCTCTGCTGGTTGTTTAGGCCTAACAATATGAGCCTCTCCACCATAGCTAAATTCACTATGATCTCTTTCTCCACAATATGGGCACTTAATTATGAACATAATTTAATATTTAATCAAATTGCGCAAATATCCATTTGTTATATTCGTTAGTCATGTTGCTAGTTCTGAAGTCTGTATATTTAGGATAATAATAACAACTAAATTTCATAAAACTTTTTTTGAATATGTTGTCAAAATAAACGTAATCATCTTTCAATCCATCTGAAAAGGTTTGGATGCCTGATTTTGGTTTTAAATTTATTGTTTTCTTTCTATATTCAAGAATTTTTTGATCTCTCAATTTTTTACAGTCTTCTGGATCGAAAATTACCGTAGAAATAGCGACTATTATATTACTTTTGTTTTCATAATATATTTGAATATTATTATAATTATTTTTAAATAAATCAGATTCTCCAAAATTTAGAACAGAGTATTTCTTATCTTTACCAAATATTTCTTTTTCAAGTTTTGTATCGTAATAAGTAAGTATTTGTTCTGAAGTAAAATAATTTGTTATTTTATTCCCTAAATTAATTTCGCTAATACTTAACTGTTCAGCTTCTACATTTATATTAAAAAGACAAAAAACAATAATATAAGTAAATAATTTTTTCATATTTATTAATGAGCTACTGCTGCTGCACCATGTTCATCTACAAGATCGCCGCTAGCAAATCTGTTAATATTAAAAGCTGCATTTAAAGCATGGGGTTCATCTTTTGCTATCGTATGAGCAAACAAATGTCCTGAACCAGGTGTAGCTTTAAATCCACCAGTTCCCCAACCACAATTAAAATAAAGTCCTTTTATAGAAGTTTTACTTATTAATGGACTTGCATCTGGACATATGTCTACAACTCCTCCCCATTGTCTTAGCATTCTAAGTCTACTAAAAATTGGGTAAAGTTCTAAAATAGCAGCAAGAGTTCCTTCAATAATTTCATGTGTTCCTTTTTGAGTATAGGAAATATAAGAATCTGTTCCAGCTCCAATAACTAACTCACCTTTATCAGATTGGCTTACATATGCATGAACAGCGTTAGACATAACTACAGTATCAATTATAGGTTTTATTGGTTCAGAAACTAAAGCTTGCAAAGGTTTACTTTCAAGAGGAAGTTTTAAACCAGCCATATTTGCAATAACACTTGAATGACCGGCAGCTACTACACCAATTTTTGAAGTCTTTATAAAACCTTTTGTTGTTTCAATTCCTTCAACTTTATCTCCATTTCTTTTAATTCCTTTTACTTCACAATTTTGAATAATATCTACGCCCATAGCGTCAGCTCCTCTAGCGTAACCCCAAGCAACAGCATCATGTCTTGCCGTACCTGCTCTGCGTTGTAAAGTACTTCCCATTACTGGGTAACGAATATTTGGTGAACAATTAATAATTGGACAGAATTTTTTTACTTCCTCAATTTCTAACCATTCGCAATCTATTCCATTAAGTCTATTTGCGTGTGTTCTTCTTTTTAATTCTCTTACATCATGTAGATTATGAGCCAAATTCATGACACCTCTTTGACTAAACATGATGTTGTAATTTAATTCCTGAGATAAATTTTCCCAAATTTTTAAGGCATGATCATAAAGACCTGCGCTTGCATCCCAAAGATAATTTGATCTTATTATTGTTGTATTTCTGCCTGTATTTCCACCACCGATCCAACCTTTTTCTAATACAGCAATATTTTTTAAATTATGTTCTTTTGCAAGATAATAGGCGGTAGCTAAACCATGACCTCCACCACCAACTATTACTGCATCATAATGAGATTTTGGTTCAGGATCTCTCCAAGCTCTCTGCCAATTTTCATGGTAGCTTAAAGAATTCTTAATAAGAGCAAATATAGAATATTTATTCTTCATTATTATAAATTATATCAATTAGTTTTTTTTTCTCTAGATAAATCATGTAAATAAATAGCCACAGCTATCCAGATTATTATAAATCCAATTAATTTATTTAAATCGAAATATTCATTATAGTAAAAAAAACCTAATAAAAACTGGCATGTAGGGGTAATAAAGAAAATCATTCCTGATGTCCCTAAACCAGCGAAATCAACACCTTTTAAAAAAAGGAATAAAGGTATTACAGTCATAGGTCCTGCTAAAAGTAACCAAAATGCAATCTTAGGATTAGAAAAAGAGAAATAGTAATTCCCATCAAGTGAAATTAAATAAAAAATTATTAATGCTAATGGAGTTATAAATAAACTTTCTATTAATAAACCAATATCTGATTCCACATTTATTTTCTTTCTTAAAAGAGAATAAGTGCTCCATGTTATAGCAACAATTAATCCTGTCCATGGCACAGAACCAAAATTAATTAGTAAATATGTTATTGAGATAATTACAAGGGTGACTGATATTATTTTTTTTTTATTGTAGGGTTCTTTTAAAAATATTATTCCAAAAAAAACACTTAATATGGGCATTATGAAATAACCAAAACTTGCATCGATTAATTTATTAGTCACTACAGCATAAATCCAAGTTGACCAATTACAAAAAATTAAAATTCCTGTTATTAATAAATAAACTATTTCTTTCTTTTTTTTTATTATTTTAAAAAAAATATTCCACTTAGAAAATAAAAAGGTAGTAATGATTAGAGAAAAAGCAGTCCAAATTGTTCTATGAACTACAAGTTCAATTGCTCCAACAAAAGATGCTGATTTAAAATATAATACACCTAGAGTACCCCACCATAATGAGCCGCTTGCACCATATAAAATTCCCCTGAAAGTATTTTTTTTCATAAATTACTGCTATCATTAAATTGAAAAGCAACTAAAATAAAGGTAAATAGATGCTTAGGAGAGGTGGGTGAGTGGTTTAAACCAGTCGTTTGCTAAATGACCGTACGTGGAAACATGTACCGAGGGTTCGAATCCCTCCCTCTCCGCCATTTGCTAATAGTGTGGTTTATCCTCGAAAAAATTATAAATTTTTATAGGCTTATTAGCTAAAATATATCTATAAACATTTATATTTTCCAAAACTCTTTGAACATAATTTCTTGTTTCTTTAAATTTAATTAGCTCTACCCAATCAACATAATCAATTTTTCTTTTTTGTGGATCTCCATTAATTTTTTTCCAATATCTAACTCTCTTAGGTCCAGCATTGTAACCAGCTAAAGCAAAAGGATATGAACCTTCAAAGTCTTCTAATAGACCCGCAAGATAATAAGAACCTAATTTAATGTTGTAATCTGGATCACTTTTAAGTCTACTTTTTGAATAAGGCAGTTTAGCCTGTTTTGCAACTAATTTTGCTGTGTATGTCATTAATTGCATTAAACCTTTTGCACCAACATAACTATTAGCTTTTTGGTCAAATTCACTTTCTTGTCTTATTACAGCTAAAACAAGTTCGGGTTTAGGCATAGTTTTATTATTAACAATTTTAGGGACTTGAATTACTGGATAGTTTATTTCATTAAAAAATCTTTTTTCATAAGATGCATTTTTAGCTATTTGGATAGCGTAATCATATCTACCAATTTCTATTGCTAATTTTCCAGCAAGAATTTCACTTCCTTTGTCAACATTTAATAGGGCTAGATGTTTTAAAAAATCCTTAGAATATTTTGATTTATCCAATTCATGCAGCAATTTTATTGTTTTAATTAATGGATTTTTATTAAATTCTTTTTCATATTTCTCAGAAATTTTTGGTTGGCTATTCAAAGAAAAACCTTTATCTGGATAGATTTCTTTAAAAGCAAGCTGACCATAATATGTATTTAAGTATTTTGAAGCTTCATTATAAAATTCCCTAGATTTATCTTTATTTCCAATTTTTTTATAAGCTCTAGCAATCCAATAAGCTCCCCTTGATAAACTTATTGGATAACCTACATTTGCATAAAAGTTTTTGAAATGTCCTAATGCTAAGTTAGGATCATCCAAAAAGGTCAAAGATATCCAACCAGAAAGCCATTCAGCTTCAGAGTATTGTGGGCTATCAGATATAGATAAAGAATGATTGCTAGAAACTTTGTAAGCTAGAGCATATTTCTTTTTGTAGATTAAGGAACGAGATAATATTTCTCTTTCTTTCCACCATATATCAGGACGTATTAACTTTTTAGGATCATTTGGTACTTTGAGCAATATTTCAAGGGAAGGTTCTAATCTACCACGTCTTCTTCTCCATTTAAGTCTATCATATTGCAAACCAATATTATTTTTATATTTATCCGGCACTTTAGATATCGCATTATCAACTCCATATGATCTACTCATTAAAAGTTGTCTTGCACGATAAAGTGCAGTTTCATCTTTTGGTAAATATCTTAACATTCTTTGTACATCCCAATTTTTGCCTTCCCAAGCATGCCAATCAGCTCTTTTAATATTGTCTGATATAGTTATTATTTTTTTATACTTTTTTCTTAAATGATATAGTTGAGACTTCGATAATTTAGCTTTGATCCAACCTTGTTTTATCAGCTTTGAACCTGCATCATAATCACCTTGCTGAATATATAACTCTCCAAGTTTTATTTTTCCAAATTCACTTAAAGGTTTTTCTCCATTAAACCATTTAACAATTGTTTTTGTAGATACGGTTTTTAAATTTATTTTGTGTTCGGCTAAATATCTCAATCTATTAATTCTAGGATAATAAGGATTGTTATTTATAAAAGTTGAATAATCATAAAAATTTGCTGCATTTGATGTTTTTTTTAAGTAAAGATAATTTACCAGTTTAAATACAGTTTTATCTTTAGATTTTTGTGATTTTTTAAGCGCTTTTTTCCATTTATTATTACTTATATCTTCAAATGCAGATTTTGCAATTTTGAAATCTTTTTTAGATAATATAGAAGATTTTTTTACAACTTTGTCTATCTTTTTCTGAACAACAATAGGTTTTTCTTTAGGTAAAATAAATTTATTTTCACTTGTATCTTCAGTTTTTTCGATTATTGGTGTTTCAAGATTGTTTTTTTTTTGAGGTTTTTCTTCAGGATATATATTCTTTTTTTTAGCTGTTTTCTCTTTTATTTCTTTATCTACACTAGGTTTAGATTTAGGTAGAATATTATCAGCTAAAGTAGATATAGGAATAAAAGCTATTAATATTGCTAAAAATATTACTTTATGTTTGATCCAATTCCTCATAAGTTAATGATGATTTTTTATTTTTAACTATGTTATAAAGAGTTATGTTCAAAGGATCAATTGTAGCTTTAATTACTCCATTCAAGAATAATAAACTTGATGAAGAAGCTTATATTTCCTTGATACATTATCATCTAAAAAATGGAACCTCAGGCTTAGTTCCTGCGGGTACAACTGGCGAATCGCCAACATTGAACCACGATGAACATCAGCGAGTTATTGAGTTATGTGTTAGTGAATCAAAAGGTAAAATTCCCGTAATTGCTGGAACTGGATCAAATTCAACAGATGAAGCTATATCATTAACAAAGTATGCAGAAAAAATTGGAGCCAATGCAGCTTTGGTTGTTACACCTTATTACAACAAACCTACTCAAGAAGGTCTATATCAACACTTTAAGGCTATTAATGATAATTGTTCTATTCCAATTATAATTTATAACATACCTCCACGATCTGTTGTTGATATGAGCGTTGATACAATGTCAAGACTTTTCGAGTTGAAAAATATTATTGGAGTAAAAGATGCCACAGGTGATTTAAATAGAGTAGATCAACAAAAAAAAAAAATGGGACCAGATTTCATCCAACTATCAGGTGAAGATGGAACGGCTTTAGAATTTAATTTACGTGGTGGAGTTGGATGCATTTCAGTTACTGCAAATGTTGCGCCAAAGCTTTGCTCTGATTTTCAAGAAGCATCCATATCAAAAAATAATAGTAATATATTAGCTAAAGCTAAACAGATTAATGATAAGTTGATGCCATTACATAAATCCTTATTCGTAGAAAGTAGCCCAAGTCCTGTTAAATATGCAGCTAGTTTACTAAATTTATGTTCGGAAGATGTAAGATTACCTTTGGTAAAAGTAACAGATGAAACAAAAAAAATTGTAAAGTCTGCAATGTCCAATGCTAATTTAATTTAGAATGAATCAAAAAACCAAAAGTGGTTTAAAGATAATCTCAAATAACAGAAAAGCTAGATTCAATTATTTCTTCGAAGAGTTTTATGAAGCAGGATTAGCTCTACACGGTTCCGAGGTAAAGTCTTTGAGAGATGGAAAAGCAAACATTTCTGATTCATATGCATTTGATGTTAAGGGTGAAATGTTTTTAATAAATTCTTATATACCGTCATATAAAGAATCTAGTTATAATGATCATAATCCAATCCGAAATAGAAAACTTTTATTAAATAAAAAAGAAATAAATAAACTTATAGGTAAAATAAACAGAGAAGGTTTTACTCTCATACCCACAAAGTTATATTTTAAAAAAGGCAAAGCCAAAGTTGAAATTGCTGTTGCTAAAGGGAAAAAACAGCATGATAAAAGACAAGTTAAGAAAAAGAGAGATTGGAACAGAGAAAAGGCAATGTATTTTAAAAAATCTAGTTAAATCGTTATGCTGTTATTAGGATTAGGGTCAAATTTAAATTCAAGTTTTGGAGATCGCTTTGAAAATATTGAAATAGCGATTTCGTTTCTTGAATCTTATCAATTTAAAGTAACTAATAAATCAAGCTTTTATGAAACTTTTTCATATCCAGATAAAAAACAACCAAAATTTATAAATTCAGTAATTGAAATATCTGTAGATTTACCACCTGTTGATTTAGCCTCAGTTTTAATATTTGTAGAGGAAAAGTTAGAAAGAAAAAGAAATAAAAAAAATGAACCGCGAACATGTGACATTGATATTATTGATTATTATGGAAAAGTTTTAGAATTTAAATACAAAGACCACATCTTTAATACACCACATGAAAAATTAATTTATAGAAATTTTGTTTTATTTCCTTTGCGTGAAATTTCACCTAATTGGACACATCCAAAAACTAATGAAAAAGTTGACACATTGATTAACAAACTTACAGATGAAGATAGAAATTCTATATTAAAGATAAACAAAAATTGATATAAACAAATTATGCTTAACCAACATGAATTAATTAAAAAAGTAAAAGGATATAACAAATTTTTTAATCCTGAAATTTTATCAAAAGCCTACAATTTTGCCTTAAACGCGCACAAAGACCAAAAAAGAGATTCTGGAGATCCTTATTTATCTCATCCTGTGGCTGTAGCAAATATATTGACAGATCTAAAACTTGATAGCGCTACAATAACAACTGGCTTACTTCATGATACTATTGAAGATACAAACACAACATACGAAATTGTTAAAAAAGAATTTGGAAAAGAAGTTGCAGATTTAGTTGACGGTGTCACTAAAATTTCTGAATTAGAAGGTAAAATTATAGAAAATTCTAAAGCTGAAAACATAAGAAAACTTATTTTAGCAACGTCTAAAGATATCAGAGTTCTTCTTGTTAAGTTAGCTGATAGACTACATAATATGAGAACCTTAAATTCTATAACTGACAAAGATAGAAAAATGAGAATAGCAAAAGAAACAATGGAAATTTTTGCTCCCTTATCTGACAGAATGGGGATGAATCACATAAGAGATGAATTGGAAGATTTGTCATTCAAAACATTGAATCCAGATGCTAGAAATTTAATTGTTGAAAGAATCTCCTTAAATAAAAAAAATTTAGAAAATACTTTTAATAAAATTTCTAATAAATTTTCTGAGATATTAAAAACTAATAATGTAAATGCTAAGGTTGTGGGTAGAGAAAAAACACCTTTTTCAATCTGGAGAAAAATGCAATCAAAAAGAATTTCATTAGAACAACTTACAGATATTATAGGATTTAGAATTATTGCTGACGACATTGAATGTTGTTATAAAGTTCTAGGTATATTTCATAGTAACTGGTCCGTTATTCCTGGCAGGTTTAAAGATTTTATATCTACTCCAAAAATAAATAATTATAAATCTATACACACTGCAATTATTGGACCTCATAAAGAGAGAGTTGAAATACAAATTAGAACACATGAAATGCATGAATTTGCTGAGAGAGGTATAGCTTCACATTGGATGTATAAATCTTCTGAAAAGGTAAGTAATTTAGCACTTAAAGAATACGATTGGTTAAGAGATCTAGTTGAAATTATTGAAAAAGATTCTAATACAGAACATTTTCTGGAATATACAAAACTACAAATGTTCCAAGATAACGTTTTCTGTTTTACTCCAAAAGGTGAAGTTATAAAATTACCAAGAGGCGCAACAGCAATTGATTTTGCTTACGCTGTACATACAAAGATAGGTGAAACTTTCAAAATATGTGAAATTAATGGAAGAGGATCTCCGAAACAAACTATTTTAAAGAATGGCGATATTGTTAAAATTATTGGATCTAAAAATTCATCACCATCATTACAATGGTTATCTTATGCAAAAACAGCAAAAGCAAAGGCTGCTATAAGAAGGTATTGGCAAAACAAAAATAATGTTAATCCAAACGATGAGAAAAATTATCTTAGTAGCTTATGTATAAAAATTCCAAATGCACCAGGTAAACTTGGCGAGGTTAGCAGTTTAATAGGTTTTCATGAAAATAATATAATAAATATGGAGATTATTGATAAAAAGACTAATTATTTAGAATTTATTTTTGATATACAGATTAGAGATTTAAAAAATTATACAAATTTAATAAGCGAATTAAAGTTGAAAGATTATAAATTTAAAATAATTAGACACAGGAAAAAGGATGCTTTCTTACGAAGAATCATTAAAAATTTTAAAAGAGACTAATGCTTTGTTAGAAGGCCATTTTATACTTTCTTCGGGCCTACATAGTAAGCACTATGTGCAATGTGCTAAATTGTTGAGTAATCCTAAAAAAGCTGAAAAGATTTGTAAATCTTTAGCTGAAAAAATTAAAAAAAAATTTAAAAATATAGATATTATTTTGTCACCAGCTTTAGGTGGTGTTGTAATTGGATATGAAATAGGAAGACAGCTTGGAATTGAGACTATATTTGCTGAAAGATATAATGGTGTAATGTGTTTGAGACGTGGATTTGAAATTAATAAAAATTCAAACGTAATTGTTCTTGAGGATGTTATTACAACTGGAAAATCTGCTTTGGAATGCCAAAAGATAATAAAAGATTATAATGCAAAACTATTGGGCTATGCTTGTATTATTGATAGATCTGATAGTAACATTTTAATTAAGGAATCAATCATATCTCAAATTAAATTCGATATAAAAACTTTTTCTAAAGATAATATACCTGATGATCTTAAAAAAATAAATCCAATTAAACCCGGTAGTAGAAATTTATCTTAATGAGTAAAAAGAAAAAACTTGGTGTAAACATAGATCATGTCGCTACAATTAGAAATGCTAGAAATGAAAATTACCCCAGCCCATTAAAGGCGGCTTTACTAGCTCAGCAATCAGGAGCAGATTCAGTTACAATTCATTTAAGGGAAGATAGAAGACACATAAGAGATCATGATTTAAAAAGTATTATAAAAAAACTTAAAATCCCACTTAATTTAGAAATAGCTCCCACAAAAGAAATGACGAGAATAGCTCTAAAAAATGTTCCCGACCATGTATGCATAGTTCCTGAAAAACGAAAGGAAATAACAACAGAAGGCGGATTAGACATTACAAAAAATAGAAGAAAAATTAAAAATATTATCAAATTATTAAGAAATAAAAATATTAGAGTGAGTCTATTTATTGAACCTAAAATAAGTGATGTAATTTTATCTAAATCACTTGGCGCGGACTGTGTAGAACTTCATACAGGGAAGTTTTGCAATATATTCAATCAAGGAAAGGAAATAAAAAAAAACTTAAAAAAAATTACTGATTCAGCAAATTACGCTAATAAAATAGGCTTAAAAGTACATGCTGGTCATGGATTAACTTATAAATCTACTAGAAAAATTACTAAGATTAAAAATATTTCAGAATTTAATATAGGTCATTTTATTGTAGCTGAATCATTATTTTTAGGATTAAGAAAAACGATTAAAAAATTTAAAAGTGTTATTAATAAATAAATGAAAATTTTTGGTATAGGTACAGATATAGTTAATATTAAAAGAATAGACAAATCGATTAAAAAGAATGGTCTATTATTTAAAAGAAGAATTTTTTCTGATAAAGAAATCAAATACTGCGAAAAAAAAAAAAATCCTAGTTCGTATTTTGCTAAAAGATTTGCTGCCAAAGAAGCCTTTAGCAAAGCTCTAGGAACTGGAATAAGGAAAGGTATTAATTTAAAGGATATAGAAATTTTTAATGATTCAAAGGGTAAACCATCAATAAATTTAAGAGGAAATTTGTCAGTTTTCCTAAAAAAAAAAATAAAAACTAAAAAATATTATATATACTTATCCTTGTCAGATGATAAACCTTGGGCACAAGCAACTGTTATAATTTCATATAGCTAATGAAAAAAATATTTTTAGAAAATGCTAAAGTTATATTCTATGCATTACTTATTGCGATAACAATCAGAACTCTTCTTTTTCAGCCATTTTATATTCCATCTTCATCAATGGAACCGAATCTATTGGTTGGTGATAGATTATTTGTTACAAAATACACGTACGGTTATAGTCGTCATTCATTACCTTTTAGTCCAAATATTTTTGATAATAGAATCTTTAAAAAGATTCCAGCAAGAGGTGAAATTATTGTTTTTAAAACACCAGCTGACAATAGAACTGATTATATTAAAAGATTAATTGGACTTCCCGGTGATAAAATACAAATTATTAACGGTGATTTATATCTTAATGATATCAAAATCGAAAAAAGTAAACATAAAAGTAATACAAATATATATTGTGGCAATGAATCTGTAAGAGTTAATTTTTATAAAGAAACTCTTCCAAGTGGCAAAACTTATGTTGCCGCTTACAGAGAGGAGGGCTCAATGAAAAATACAGATAAATTTATTGTACCAGAAAATCATTATTTTTTTATGGGTGACAACAGAGATTGTTCAAAAGATAGTAGATTTTTAAGTAGTGTTGGATATGTAAGTTTAAATAATCTCGTTGGTAAGGCGCAAGTAATTTTTTTTTCAAATGATAAAAAAAAAGCTAGCTTCATCGAATTTTGGAAATGGCACAAATCATTGAGATTTGAGCGTTTTTTTTTAAGTATTAAATGATGCAAAATATTAGCAAGATTGAAAAACAATTTAATATAAGATTCAAAAATAAATCGTTAATAATAAATGCATTTACACATAAAAGTGCAAATCAAGCAGAGAATAATGAAAAACTTGAATTTTTAGGTGACAGAGTTTTAGGTCTAGTTTTATCAAAAAAATTATACGATTTGTATCCAAGAGAAAGTGAAGGAATTCTTGATAAAAGATTTGCTAATCTAGTAAAAAAGAAAACTTGTAGTGAAGTTGCTTGGTCTTTAGGTCTACAAAATTATATAATTACAGGTAATAAAAAAAAGAAAATCAATAAAAAAGATGATGAAAAAATATTAAGCGATTGTTGTGAAGCTTTGATTGGGGCCATCTATATCGATCAAGGATTTGATTTTACAAGAATTTTTATCTTAAATATTTGGAAAAAAGAAATAGATAAATCTAATGTTACCATATTGGATTCAAAGACAAAGTTGCAAGAATTTTCATTAAAAAAATATAAAAAGTTACCATTTTATAGTTTAGTTAACACTGCAGGACCAAGACATAGTCCAATATATAAAATAGCAGTATCGATAACTGGAACAAAAAGATTTATTGGAACAGGTAAATCAAAACAAGAGGCTGAGCAAGATGGGGCCAAAAAATTATTAGCAGAAAAAAAAATAACTTAACATGAGATGGTCTGACGAAGGATATTTATTATCAAAAAATAATTATGATGAAAATTCAATTATAATTGAAGCTTTTACTTTAGATCATGGAAAATATTCAGGTATTGTATACGGAGGATCATCAAGAAAACAAAAAAAAAATTTTCAAATTGGTAACAAGATATTGTTAAATTGGATTTCAAAAGGATCAAACAGACCTGGATATTTTAATATTGAATTAATGGATCCTATAGCACCATTATATTTTGATGATAAAAAGAGATGTGCTAGTATTCGATCAGCAACATCTATATTAAAAATTCTTTTACCAGAAAGACAAATTAATCAAAAAATATATACTTCTTTCGAGAAAATGCTAGATAATTTAAAAGTTGATAATTGGATTCAAATATATATTTTTTGGGAAATGTCTTTGATTAAAGAGCTAGGTTTTGAAATTAACTTCTCCAAAATAAAGAAAGTAATTGTATTAAACGATAAAATTTTTAATGTTCCCGAAGTATTTATAAATGAAGATTTTATCCTTAAAAATAAGGATGACATCAAGGCAGCTTTAGATTTTAATAAAAATTTATTATTGGAGAATTTTGTTATACCAAATAGACTTAAGTTTCCCCTATTTAGAAATATATTGGAAAAATATTTTTTATCTTAATTTATTAGCAATTTGATCAGCAAAATATGTTACAATAGCGCTTGCACCTGCTCTCTTTAGTGAAAATAAACTTTCGTAGATTGAATTTTCATTTAAGATTTTATTATTAATAGCATTTTTTAACATGCTGTATTCACCAGAAACCTGATACGCAAATACAGGAATTTTAAAGTTTTCTCTTATCAATTTTATTATGTCTAAGTATGGCATTCCAGGCTTAACCATTACAAAATCAGCTCCTTCACTTATGTCTAGAGCTATTTCTCTTAATGATTCCTTGGAATTTTTATAATCCATTTGATAATTTTTTTTATCACTTTTAAGTGATTTTTTTGATCCTATAGCGTCACGAAAAGGCCCATAAAAATTGGAAGCATATTTTACTGCATATGATAATATTTGAACTAACTGAAATCCATTTTTATCAAGAGCTTTTCTAATTTCACCAATTCTACCATCCATCATATCGGATGGTGCTATTACATCGCATCCCATTTCTGCTTGCAAGAGTGATTGTTTAACTAAAACTTTTATAGTCCTGTCATTATCCACGTAGTTATTTTTGATTAAACCATCATGACCATGAGAAGTGTATGGATCTAACGCAACATCACACATTAAACCAATTTCATTATAATTTTTTTTAATTAACCTAAGTGCTTTACAAACAAGATTATTTTTATTGAGAGCTTCTGATCCATTTTTATTTTTTTTAAATGATGGAGTGTTTGGAAATAAAGCAATCATAGGGATTTTATTCTTTATAGCTTTTTCAACCAGTGATTCAATTTTATCAAGGGTGTATCGATAAACAGCGGGCATATCCTTAATAGGTTCCTTAATATTTTTTCCTTCTCTTAAGAAAATTGGCCATATCAAATCACTAGACGATAAATTATTTTCTTGAACAAGTCTCCTTGACCAATCTGCCTTCCTATTTCTTCTTAATCTAACGTTTGGAAACGAACCTATATTTTTCATTTGAGAACCATTCTCATTTCAATTTAAAGTTTATATTAAATAATTTAATATTACTATTGCGACAAATCCAGCCTATTATTTAATTGTTATTTGTAATAAAGTATTCAAATGGATCG
>Ga0066836_10001140_pt1 | contig 13728 bp, 12 predicted proteins | sample ETNtaG_18_FD_71568 | JGI IMG/M metagenome (GOLD analysis project Ga0066836, IMG submission 71568) | Marine microbial and viral communities from oxygen minimum zone, Eastern Pacific Ocean - ETNP201302SV91 | ecosystem: Environmental > Aquatic > Marine > Oceanic | place: Pacific Ocean: Eastern...
CGTGGGGTTTTTTGTTGCCCTTTTGTACTTTCCCGATATGACAGTAAATGACACAAATAGACCGTTTTTGAAGTAACCACCGGCCAAACACCAACTATTTTTTACTAAAGAAGCCCCTTGAACAGGGGCTTCTTTTTACCGTTAAAGTAATGTAGCTAATCAGATTATTTTATCCAATCCATTCAATGCTGACTTATAGTTATCATCAACTAAATCCACATAATATTTTTCAGTCGTTTTAACAGATGCATGGCCAAGCAGCTTTGATACAGTGTAAATATCCGCTACATTATTCTGGATCAGTAAGGATCCAAACGTCTTCCTCAGTGAGTGGGTATTCGCACCTTTAATCTTGGCAGACTTATGAATTTGTTTCTTTTTTTCAATATTCTTAACGTTTAATTTTTAAAGATTTTCACATCATATTAATTGGCTATTTCTTCTTCAAAGATGTTTCCTGCCTCGTCTATTTTTATTTCCATTTCCACATCGGTAACATCATTTTCCAAATCAAGGTCATAGTAAATTCCAATCTTTGAATCAAAACCTTTCTTTACTTTATTAAAATCAATCTTAAAACCTTTGTATTTCTCTAAAACGACGTTTTTAATATCTAAAGGAAGTTTTTCGTGATAGGCAATAGTATTGTTAAAATGGCGAGTGGGTATACATTCACTTTTGCGATTGATAAGTGTATTTGGCCATTTTTTGTTTTTGACTAGGTCAAAGGCATCATATAGTTCGCCGGTTGCAGTAAAGGATTGATAACGTAAAGTATCTTGATCAACCGTAATCACTTGAACCAGTTGTGTATTTTCAGCATTACGATCTTGTTTTGCTCCCCATTGATCCCATCCTTCTGGGGTTAAGCGATACATTTTTCCTCCACTTACCGATACCACATACATCGTACCTGTCTGATCGAGTTTGTTAGTTCCCGAAACAAGATTATGCTCATCGGTAGCCCGGCCACGAGCATAAGCATGGTCGTGCCCTTGAAGCGCAAGGTCAACGTGGAATTCGTCAAAAATTGGTTTAAACACCTCTCTTCTTTTTGAATTTGAACGTCCTTCCGAAATTTGATAGAGCGGGTGATGTAAGGTGACAATAGTCCATTTGTTAGGATTATTGGCCAATACTTCTCTCAGCCATTTCGCTTGCTCTTCGAGGTGTACGTTGGAATTCAGGCTGATCATTCGTACTCCCTGATAATCCATGTAGTAAGTGGTTTCTTTAAGTTCATCAATACCCTTGGGGCCGTTTTCGGGCAACGTGAACTGGTGACGCCATTGAATGCTCAGTTGCTTCTGCTTATTATCCTGGTTGTCATAAAGATAGTCGTACTCGTGGTTACCTGGTGTAGGAAAGCTAGGTATCATGCCATGGATAAAACTACCGGCTTTAAACCATTCTTCCCAATGCTCTTCTCTATGGGCATCGCCAACCAGGTCACCTGCGTGAATTATGAAACGTGCATCAGGAGCTAACTTAAAACCCTGACGGATTAAGCGCGACCACAATTCTAAAATATAATTCTGGGCATCGCCAACGTATAGGAATGAGAATTTATCATTGGTTTCAAATGCGGTTCTAAACTGAATCCATTCACTCCAGTGCTCGCCATCGCCAGCACGGTAGCCATAGAGAGTGTTGGGTTCCAGCCCTTTAAAAGTAACGGAATGGAAATGGGACATTATCCCAGCATCTTGTGCTAGTTTGCCATCGAGTAATGTGGTTTTAGCAAGAAAACGTTGAGAAGTTCTCCAAAACTTAGGCGCAGCAGTTGCTTTTGCAATTTCGGCATAAGCGGTATCAACCTCAGTGCTGGTTCTCCAAGTCACGCTGGCTGTGGTGGTGGGGTCGGCCCCATAATTTAGTACGATCCGATCAGGGTGAACACTTGGTTGCATCCACTCTGGCTCGTATTCAGGAGATTCGTAAAAAACATAATGATCATTATGTTTATGATTATCTGTTTGAGCTGTGCTGCTGCCAGCCCATAAAATAAGTGTCAATGCACTAAACAAACTTCTAAATTTCATCATCCGCTTTTCCCTGATAGGAATAAATTCTAGACACAATGAAAAGTAAAATAAATATCTTCGACAAAAAAACTCCTTATTCAAATCTACACATCATCCCCTCTCAGTATCCAATATTTTCTGTGGATGCTTACCGCTCCTTGGAAAAAAAGATCGTCGAAAACTTGTTTCCTGAAAGTGATCAGGTAGTAAAGGATGCCGGAAGATTCTTTTATGGGTCTCCGGATGATGCCGATTTTTCATTGAATCTTGACGGGATCGATTATCCCATGATTGATGGGGATATCTGGGATAGCAGTCAGCAAAACGCTGGCTACAAATCAATCCAATGGGATGCCACCAATAACCAAGGTCAGTCAGTTTCAGCAGGAGTCTATCTATATAATATTGAAACATGAGATTTTAGGCAAATTAAAAAGATGATATTGCTGAAGTAAAATTATCTTTACGCATCAAGTCCTACATACGTGGGGTTTTTTGTTGCCCTTTTGTACTTTCCCGATATGACAGTAAATGACACAAATAGACCGTTTTTGAAGTAATCTCCAGGAAAATATATTACCTCGCTATTTTATAAATACTATCTATCAAAGTACCATCTACCCACTTCACAGCAGAAATAACTTTATCTGATAGGTTTGGTTTTGGTATAGGGGTTTCAATCAGTTCATCTATTTCTGATTTGATTATATTTATGCCACGAATTGGGAGTCCACTATATTTTGTAGCCTTTATTAGATCATCCCTTAATGGATTTATAGCGATACCTCTTTCTGTTACTACTACATCTATTAACTCACCAGGGCCAACCAAGGTAGTCACATCATCTACAATAATTGGATTATTCTTTCGGATGGATGGAATTGCCAATATGGTACACTTACTGAATAAACAATTTTGCCAGCCACCAATACCGTGAAGCATTAATCCATCTGAATGAGTAACCACATTGGCATTAAAATTCACATCAACTTCTGTTGCACCCAAAACCACTATATCTACTTGGCTAGCAAAATTCCCCTTCCCATGCCAATTATAGCTTGTGAACGGTGATGTACTTATGTGTCTTGGGTTTTCCTTCATGGAACGGACACCTTCCAGGTCAAATGTTTGTCCATCCAAAATATAATCTGTTAATCCTTCTTCAAGCATTTCTACCAATTGTTTTGTTGAACCACCACGAATGAATCTTGCTTTTACATTGATATCTTTCATCATCTCCTTCACATATTTTGAAAATGCCAGTGAGATACCTCCCGCCCCAGCTTGAAAACTAAAGCCATCTTTTATAATACCTGCAGTTTTAACAAACTTTGCTGTCATTTCTGCTATCCCTAATCTTTCTTTCGATAAGGTTATTGCCGTGGTCCCGGCAACAATTTTATCCGGTTCTCCTATTTTATCCAACACTACAACATAATCCACGTTTTGTCCTTGGATTTGCCAAGGAATGCATGGAAATGGGACAAGATTATCGGTAACAATAATCACTTTATCCGCATAAAGAGAATCAACAAGGGCAAACCCCAATGAACCACAGGCTGATGACCCCCTGTCTCCAGTGGCATTACCAAAGGTATCAGCCGTGGGTGCAGCGATAATTGCAATATCAATATGAACTTCCCCATCTTGAACGGCTTGCCAACGACCGCCATGACTGCGCAGAACCCCTGTCTGACGCATTTCACCGTAGGATACAAATCTACCTATATCACCATTCAAAGATCCTTCAACCAAATCTACTGTCCCATTTTTCATGTGATCAATAATGGGTGCATGACAAGGGAATGTTGCAGAAGGAAACCACCGCAACCCTTTCACACCTAACCTATGAGATGCATCAAAAACCTGATTCATCACCAGATCACCATTTCGAAAATGATGATGGCTTGAAATAGTAATGCCATCCTTGATACCGGCTTTTTGTAGGGCATCTTTTAAAGATTGCACAACTTTGTTTCCGTCCATGGGATAGTCAGAACAACTCCGAATTGGTGGAGCTGCCTTTAATCCATCAGGTTTATATTTACCAACACCCATAAATGGAGATTGGGGAATTCCATTAATCTCTATCGGAACCATTCGCCCTACGGCATTTTTTACCATTTTGGGTTTCATCAATGGTTAATCTTCAAATATCAACTCGCAAGCGATCGCTAACTTTATTGTTTGTTTGGCTCGTTCAACAACCGGTGCATCAATCATTTTACCATCCAGTTCAAAAACACCGGTTCCATTAGCAACAGCCAAATCAAATCCCTTGATTATTTCCTTTGCTTTCGATATTTCAATATCTGAAGGAGAAAATTCTTCATGAATCGGAATAATCTGATTTGGATGAATACATCCCACCCCTACAAATCCCAAAGCCTTACTTTCTCTTACCGATCTCCGTAACGATTTTTCATCTCTAAAGTCTCCATGGACAGAGTCAAGTGCCTGGATCCCTGTAGCCTTAGCAGCATGCAAAACCATGGATCGAGCAAAAAATGATTCTTCTCCGGTAATGGTTTTATTGATCCCTAAATCTGCAGTATAATCTTCAAGACCAATTGTAAGGCCTATTATATTAGGAGAAGATTTTGCAATTTCGAGTGCATTTAATACACCGTGAGCACTTTCAATGATAGGAATAATAAACACCGGTTCTCTCCTGCCACAAACTTTCAAAAGTTCATTTATTTTTTTAACAAACCTAATTATTTGATCGCTGGATTCCACTTTAGGGATAACAATAACATGAACATTTTGGGCTATAATAAATTCTAAATCTATCATACCTGTATTATTCGAGTTTATTCTTACCATTTTTTCAGCACCATTAAAGTCAACCATTCGTAAAGCATTCCGAACAATTATTCGCGCATTATCTTTTTCTTTTTGTGGAACAGAATCTTCAAGATCTAAAATAATACAGTCAGGTGAATATGTTCCAGCCTTCAATATTTTCTTTGGTTGATTTCCTGGAACATAAAGCCGACTCCGTCGAAGCCGGTCACCCGTAATCAATATCTCATTTTCATCTCTCATAGGCGGAATTGAGTCCGAATAAAGGGCTTGAACAGCTTTCTCTAAATAAAGATTTTTTTTTGAAAGTTCTGACATGACTTAGGCCTATTACTCCGAGCGAATCAATTCGGTCAGTTGATCAAAAATATCTAAAATATCCTTCCCTTTAGTCAATTCTAAACAGGTACCGTTAGAAAATCGTACTTTTTCTACCCAATCTTTAAAAAAAGCACTCAAACCATGTAGGGGCCCGCAAACACTGCCTACGACTTCACCAATGGGAGCAATCCGCATGACATCCCCATCACTCCTGAAATTCGTAATATACTTTCCAGAATCAGGTGGATAAATACCATTTCTAATATTGTTCGATGGCACATTCATTCAAATAATTTCTTACTAAGATTCGAAAAATCCTGATCGCGTTTCTTAGATTCAGTTAATTGCAATTTTTGAAGTTTCAAGGTTAAGGAGTGCATTTTTTCAGAAATAGGGTCTAAATCAATGCGATTTGATCGATTTATAGTATCAATCCAATCATTTCTAATTTTATGAGCCCCATTCAGAGCACCCATAATTCCACCTGCCATTCCCGCAATAGAATCGTTGTCTCTACCGTAATTAGCTGCACCAAAGATACTTTCTTCAAATTTACCATCTGAGATTACAATAAAGGCAAGTGCTATTGGTAACTCTTCAATACTATGTTCTCGACTGGGGCGCCAATTATTTGTACCATCTCCTCTCATTTTACCAAACTCCGCTGACCCATCAAACGGTCTTATAATTTCACGAAGTGGTTCAATAGCACTTTTCCAATCACTCTGATTACGGGCTGCTTCCACAACCGCAGTTATAGCAGTGCGGGTACCATCTTTTGCTAGCGAAATCGCCACGTCTATAATTGAATCAACGGAAGCCTCACAACGGAATGCTTCAGCAGTACATGCAGCCATGATAGCTGCCCCTTCGAGGCCATAACTCTCTTGGTGAGCACTAAAAATATCGATTGCCTCGTGATAAGCTTTCGATGGATCACCTGAATTAATAATTCCAACAGGAGCAGCATACATAGCTGCACCGCAATTTACCATATTACCTTGTCCTCCTTGTCTTGGTTCAGCGTTTGCAAGGTGCAGTCTCATAAATAACCATTTTTCCGGATAAAATAAACGTTCTAATAATGGGGCTTTTCTACCAAACTCGGGAATCCATCTAGGTTCATCTGCTATTAAAGGAATAATTCGTCTTGCAAATTCATAAGCATCCAGGTGACCACCATGCTCTATATAGGCTCTGCTGAGGAGTTGTACCATGTGACTGTCATCGGTATAGCGTCCGTCCCCCTTTCCAATATCAGTAGGTCCATCCCAGTTTTCGACAAAATCAGTTATATATCCATATCTTTCTCTTATTTCATCTGGATAATGCCACTCAGCAGGTGCACCAAGTGCGTCTCCAATAGCACCACCATATAAGCAGCCTTTTATCTTGTCAAAAAGTAGGGTATTATTCATTTGGAATCACCAACGGCAAGTCCAATAAGTGCGCCGGCTACTTTATCTTTTAATAATTTTTTATTTTCCAGTAATTGTTCTCTAGTTATCATTATTTTGTTATCCTTTGTTAATTTGTTCTACAGTACGTTTTGCTAAATCGGTAAATCTTGATCGATCAAATCCTTTCATACTGCTCCTAATTTGATTATTCAATGGATCTATCCATTTTCCAGGAAGGTTTTCAGCCCCCAGCATTGTGCCAACAATTGATCCAACTGTAGCACCATTGGAATCCGTATCCCAACCGCCCATGACAACATTACAGATAGATTGTTCATAATCTCCATTTCCAAAAATCAGTGCAGCTGTTACAAGAGCAGCATTGTTTATCGTATGTACCCAATGATAGTGTCCAAACTCTTCATGCAATTGATCCAATGCTGTTTCCCAATCATCTGTTATCTTTTCCAAGTTCAATGCAAAATGAATCGCTTCCGCGAATCGGGACTTTTGCGGAAGAAAAGGCAATGCCTTCTGTAAGGCATCTTTTGGTGAATCTTCTATAAACGAATTAGCAAGTACACCAGCAAAATACATTTCGCCATACATCCCATTCCGTACATGACTTAATCGGGCATCACGCCAAGCTAATTCAGTGGCTCTTTTTGGATTTCCTGGAGAGATCCAGCCCCATAAATCAGCTCGAATTTGGGCGCCGATCCATTCACGATATGGATTTCTATTTGTGGCTGTTTCCGGGGATAAATATCCGGAAAGTAAATTATAATAAGCAATTCGCTCTGCTGTAAATGTGGACATGACAGGCATCCTTTCTAACCAGGTTGTTCCTATATTTTCTGTGGTAAAGCCCAGACCAAACGATTCAACAACTTTCAAATTTAACATAGGATAATTCAAATCATCATCTTCAGCCATACATTCAATATTTTCCCGAAGACTCTCAACGCCACTATGCCTGTTCCATGAAAAAGTTGATTTTACTTCATCAGGAATTCCTTTTGCGGTGATGTAATTTGAAAGGGGCCATGTATTATTCGATTTCAAGATTTCACGGATTTTTTGACGGGGATGCTTTTCCACGGGTTTTCCCAACATACATCCGGCAGCCCTCCCCAACCAACCGCCAAGAATCCGGTCAAGTAAGAAATCATTTTTAAATGACACATTATTTGAATCATCATTCTTTTCACCAAGAATATCTTCGAGATTGGAAGGTTCATTTTCTCTTAAACTTTTCGGTGAATCCATCGCTTCCAACTCACTCAATAGTTGCTCCGCATCTTCTTTGTTGTAAGCATTTTGAATCTCCTTCCACCTGGTCTCTAATTCACCTACATCCAAGCCTTCTTCCCTCCGTTGGATGAGTTCATAACCGATACATTCATTTGTATTTAAATAACGGTCATTCATGCTGACTGATTTACAAACGCGTTGACTAAATCAATGTAATTCACATTTTTCATTTTTGGGATTGATATACCTTTTAATTGTTTTAAGTGATTTGTCCATACTTTAGAGTCAATGGCATCGGGGTCTAATGCTCCGGCTAAAGCTCCCACAAGTGCCGGTACAGTTTCTGCTGTTTTACCAATTGTTGTAGCCATTGAAATTGCTTTTTCAAAACTATTTTGAGAAAAATAAATGACCGATAAGACAATTGCCAGAGTTTCAGGCGCTGCTGAACCGTAACTGTATTCCCTATTTATAATTTGATTCGTCAGGGCAGGAGTGGCATCAAAAAAGGAATTTGATTGATCACAGATGTTTAATGCATCAGTGACAACACGTTTACTCCATGAATTAGATGGCAACACTTCAATAGCATTTGAAATAATGTTTTCAATCGCACCCCCTTTCAAAGCAATAGATACTGCCACCGCTATGGACTGTGCTGCCCAAATTCCATCTTCGGAATTCGTAACAGACGCATCCATTACAATTGCATTCATTAACTTTTCATGGTCACCATGAAATAATAGACCAATGGGAATTGCTCTAGACATGGCTGAATCATCAAAATAATGCGGATTATCATGACCGCTTTCTGGCGGCATTTTCCCTTTATTCAAATTTGCCAGAGCTGTTTTAATTGCGATGCTGGCTCTTAATGGACGATCCGGATTTATCAATGATTTCCAGCCATCAACCCAATTTCCTGCATTTGGTTTGTTACCATATTCCATTAACTGTTGGATAGTGAAAGCCACCCATTCTGTATTATTTGTAGGATATAGATTAAAGTGATCTGCATTTTGGTTTAACGAATAAGGTAATGTTAAATTAAGTGTAAAATTTATTTCAGCTTCGGCATCCATTTCACGGCGTTTTCTTCGTGTCCAAAAGGGCAGTTGAAAACTGCGTTGAAACATTGCAGGCCAACTTAATGCATCCCCAATGGCTAATCCATAAAGAGCACCATTTTTTTGTTTTATAATTTTTTCCATCTCGTTAAATAATCGCTGATAATTGTGAAGCAATCTCAAGCATATTAATATTTTTTATATCTTTTATACAGGTTCCATTTACAATATTAACTCTCTGAACCCAATCAGGGCGAATTATATCAATTCCGTGTAATGCACCAAGAATTCCACCCACAATGGCAGCAATCGTATCAGAATCCCTGCCAATATTCACACCGGCGAGAACGGCTTCTTCAAACTGTCCATCCGTTGCCGCAATGATACCAAAAGCCAACCCAATTGCTTCCGGGGCAATATCCGGCCAAAAATAATATTCACAAACGAGTGCCTTATATAATGAGTCCAAAGCGTGGGGTAACGACTCCGCTTCTCGTCCAATTTTTATCCCTTCCTTGATAGCTCTCGCTGTCCAGGAATCATCCGGAATAACACCATAAACGCCATACAAAACATTATCCATGTTTTCGGTAATCATGGCAACGGCGATAGCCGCAGCTACTGCCTGCCCGCTGATAATACCTTCTCCAGTATTACTGACACATCCATCAATATCAGTTAATTCTCCAGCGAGATGCGGATTGCCGGCAGCCACAATTCCAAAGGGAGCAACTCTCATAGCCAGCCCATCGCTCCAACTATGAGCATGCTTCCCTGAAGCAGGTGGAAGTTGACCATTGTTTAGATTATTCAAGGCAATTACTTCACTGAATCCTGCTCCCTTATAGGCTGATGATTCTGAATAAATTTTATCCAACCATGCTCGTCCAATAATTTCGCTCGTAATCCCTAATCCATGTTCTAACAATAACAGAGCATTAAAAAGAGCAAATTCCGTATCGTCTGTTCCCTTTTGATCATCAGAAATAAAATCGGTTACCTGCCCAAACTTATTACCAATTTGTTGGGGTGTCATTCCTTCTGTTGGCGCACCCAATGCATCACCCACGGCAAGCCCTAATAAACAACCCTGTGCTTTTTTTAATTTATCCATTTATTATATCCATTTATTTTATCACATTGATCTTTTTAGAATCAATCACTTTTCCGCCCACAATCATTCTTATAAAATAAGTCCCGGATGAAATATTAGAATCCGAATCTGTACTACCGTTCCATTTCATTTTGTGAATTCCGATAATCATGGGTTTGTTAACGAGCGTTTTTACTTTTTGCCCCAGTATGTTCATTATTTCAATCCGAATATTATCCCCGTGATTCGTTTCAGAAATTACCCATTTTATCGTAGTGGACGGGTTGCTTGGATTGGGATAATTATGCAGCAAACTGGAATCCTGAATAAAACCAGTTTCTGTTTCAACAATGGCAACCAACTCATTTTGCTGCTGTAATAACCATGTCCAAAAAGATTCTGAATTATAAGTCAAATCCCAGGCATTATGTCCAACACCTTCATACAAAGTCAGGTTCATATTTGCACCAATTTCGTTCAAACGATTGTACATGAATTGTGAGCCCTGCCAGGGAACGCCTGTATCCTGGTCTCCATGAAAGATCCAAACATTGGTGTTTTCCAATCGTTCTACACCGGGGACATCCCTTGCTGAAATTGGAACAACTGCGGCAAACATGGTTGGATGACTTACACCATATTCCCATGCTCCGAATCCGCCACGGCTTAATCCGGTGAGATAAATTCGAGATGGATCAACTGCATATTGGGAAATGATCTCCTGGGTAAGCGCATGAATACGATCCGGGTCCCAATGGACATTATCATAAAGTTGCGGACAAAGCATGATGAAATCAGTATTCATTCCTTGTTCATATAGTAAGGGTGGCCCACCGTTGCGTATATCATCAATATTGGTGATGGCACTTCCGGAGCCATGAAGAAATATGACTAATGGCCATGCTGAATTGGATTCTACATATCCGACCGGTAAGTAAAGCAAATAATTATCTTCAATGGAATTGGAAATTATTGTGGTAAGTGTCAACGACTGGGGCGTTGGTGAATTTGCCCCGTAACTTGGTGAAGAACTTGTCAACCACTCCAAAAAAGATTCATTCGAAAATGTCTGATCCCAAACATTCTGCCCAAGACTATCGTAAACTGTGATTTCCACATTGTCATTGCCACAATAATAATCCAGTTCGTAATACATATTTTCCGCATCTTCCACAGGAACATTATCGTCCAGCGCACCATGAAATATTTTAACATCAGGAGCGCCCATTCTACAAATTTCAGTACAGGCTGGAGCCCCCATTGGAGCAATCTTTGAAAATATGGATGGATAACTGACAGACAATTCCCATGCGCCAAAACCACCAATATCACCTATACCGGTAACAGACAAATAGGCATTATCAATATGATACGAATCTCCCAAATGATCCATTAATGCCATGATTGCATCCGGATCCCAATGGGTATTTTCAGGTAATTGTGGTGCTACGAGAAAAAAATCATATTCTAACCCATCTTCGATCAATGCCGGCAATCCAACACTTCTGATAAAATTAATATTATCGGTACCTTCAGTTCCTGTGAGAAATAAAACGAGTGGCCAAGCTTCACTGGGTGTATATCCATCAGGAATATAAAGGAGATAATTAAGGTCAATATTTTTCACTATTGCGGTTGAAAAATTTCCGTATTCCGGTTCTGTTCCAAAAGATAATGAAATGAGAAAAATGATTGAAATTATTTTTAAAGTGGATTTCATTTTTATCTTTCATTATTAATTGAAATAACATTCCCAGATTCAGCATTAAAAAAATGTGCTTTTGACATATCAAAGACCAAATCTACCTTTTGAGCAATTTCCAATTGGGTTTGCGGGTGAACTCGTGCAATTAAATTGTTAATTCCCGTGGTGATATGAATAAACGATTCATTTCCGATGGGCTCTACTAATTCTACTGCCAATGAAACTGAACATCCCTTTTTAATATCTAAACTCTTTTCTCTTATATGGATATCTTCAGGTCGAATACCAAAAGTGATTTCTTGTCCATTAAAGGATTTAAGATATTTTCCGAAATCTTGTGGTAATAGAAACGAGCAATTCCCATCATCAAATAAAAGGCCATCATTATTGACAATCTGCCCCAGCAGCAAATTCATAGATGGATTTCCGATGAATCCCGCCACAAACTTATTTTTCGGTGAATTATAAAGATTAAGCGGAGTATCGATCTGTTGGATTAATCCATCTTTCATTACCACAATCCTGTCCCCCATGGTCATAGCTTCAATTTGGTCATGGGTTACATAGATCATGGTAGTTTGAAGCCTTTCATGGAGTTTTGATATTTCACTCCGCATTTGGATACGCAATTTTGAGTCTAAATTCGATAACGGTTCATCAAAAAGAAAAACCAATGGATCACGAACAATAGCCCGACCTAAAGCGACCCTTTGCTGTTGGCCGCCTGATAATTCTTTCGGTTTCCTGTCCAACAATTCTTCAATATTAAGAATCTTTGCGGCTCGATATACTTTACCCTGAATATCGTCTTTACTGTATTTCCGTAACTCTAAACCGAAGGAAATATTTTGAAAAACAGACATATGGGGATACAGTGCATAATTTTGGAAAACCATGGCAATATCCCGGTCTTTTGGCGACACATCATTCACAAGGTTGTCCCCGATAAATAATTCACCTTCCGTAATATCCGTCAGCCCGGCAATCATTCGCAATAATGTAGATTTACCGCAACCGGACGGACCCAATAACACAATCATTTCCTTGTCTTTGATCTCCATACAGAAATCATTGACGGCAATTATATTTTTGTCAAAAACTTTTTGAATATTCTTTAAGGTAACTTTCGCCATTTAATTTTCTAAATTATTTTTTTGATTATTTGTTTCTTTGATATCGTGAAAGTACAAGGTTGCTTTCTATTTCGATTCTTTCGGCCGCTTCATCAACGGAAAATCTCCCAGCATATAATTCCTGCAAAATCGGGTTCGCCACCCGTCCTTTCCATTCCGAATAACCCGGTGTTCCCAACCAAGGTCCCACGGTTAAATGGTCTACCGATTTTGTTACAATTTCCCAACCATCATTTGCTGTATTAAAAGGCGGGAGTTCAAAACAGGACTTTCTTGCAGGAAGCATCCAATCGGATCGGGCAAGTTTAGCCATATTTTCAGTATTAAATGCAAAGCGGATAAAATCGAATGCATCTTTTTGTTTTTTTGATTTTTTCGGTATGCTGTAGGTTTGGGTATTGATTCCGGTTTTTTGTGTTTTGCTAACCAATGGCGGCATGACGCCCCAATTAAATCCTTCCGGTGCATTTTCTACCAATTGTTGTCTCATGGCAGCGCCTATACCAATTACCATAGAATAACGGCCGCGCATGAATCCCGGAATTATCTCTGTTCCCGATTTCCCAATACTCTCCGGGGCCATACATTTTAATTCCTGGTACATCTTCATAATTGAATTTAAAAGCGCCTTCTCCTCATCGCCTACACGAACAACATATTTCCCGTTTTCTTTTGTGAAAAATGAACCGCCAAAACTAATGGAATGATTCATAATAAGATTTGCGGAATTTCTTAATCCCATGCCGATTCCCCATTGGTCAATTCTACCATCCTGATCTGTATCGTGGTTTAATTGCACGCCTATTTCCATCACTTTTTCCCAAGTCCATGGTTTTTCAATTGTGGGCGGTTCAATGTTATTTCTTTCAAAAATATCTTTGTTATATAATCCCACCCAAGATTCCATGAGAAAAGGGATCCCGTTA
>Ga0066836_10001141_pt1 | contig 13727 bp, 10 predicted proteins | sample ETNtaG_18_FD_71568 | JGI IMG/M metagenome (GOLD analysis project Ga0066836, IMG submission 71568) | Marine microbial and viral communities from oxygen minimum zone, Eastern Pacific Ocean - ETNP201302SV91 | ecosystem: Environmental > Aquatic > Marine > Oceanic | place: Pacific Ocean: Eastern...
ATTCCACTGTGGGAGTCAATTGGGTTTGCCTACCAAACGGAATAGTCGGATGTAGAGAACACCACGCTGGAGGAGTCCCCACCAACCTATGGAGGGGATTAAGGACGCCGAACGCCCCATATTCTGCAGGGATTGATGATTGATAGGGGAGTGAAAAAATGTTCATCAAAGCAAACTCGATTGCAAGATTCATTACCGCAGACATCGAAGCTAGCAAGCGGGATGTAGAAGAATGTTGGAAAGAAATTCTGCAATATCCCCCTGAGGGATGGGGAGCCAATGAAAGTAATACTAACGGAGTTCTAGATCCTAGTCTCGTCATTGGAAGGATGTTCTGCAATTTCATCGATGTTTGCACTAAAGGAAACGAGCAACATCAAGGAGGAGAGAAGTTTTCATTTTCTGGAAAGATCGACAAACGGCTGAGGCACCCAATTTCATGGTTACTTAGGTATTCTGATCATGATTGGAGTTCGGGGCAAGTTCTCAGCCTTCTCGGAAGTAAATCACAGAGACTGTCAGAGATTGTAGAAGAGATTAGGGTGTATTGGCCAAAGATCTTCGAAGATTCGGAACATGGTGATGACTTGCAATCAACCAACCTTGTATTGGTTGAAGAGTTAGTTTCGGCTCAGAAGAAAATCGATGAAAGCCTATTTTTCCATATATCTGCTCCGTATTTCCATAAAAAGTGGGAAGAAGTGCTAGAAAAATCTGGCAAAGAGGGAGTGAAAGAGGAAGACGCAGCGGTTGCAAAGCAGCAATGGTCAATGACTGTGGGAGCACAAATGGAGAAGTTCATCAACGAATATACAAAAAGTGACCTATCAAGCGAGGATGAAGTTGACGCAGTAGCTCTACAATCCGGAGGAGGGCACGTCTTACTCTCAGTCGGAGGGCTCCAAGATTCAGAAAAAGTTAGGGAAAAAATGAGACAGGTTTTATCTTTCTTGAGTAAGAAATGGATGGGACTCCAGAAGTGGTCACCATTCCTAAAATGTACTTGCGAATTCAACGGCGAAACCTACGACGAGACACTCCCTGAGAGTGTTGATGAGGATATAGGGTCGGATTCGATTGTAGAAGCCCTTGTCAATGACTTCAATTCGCAAGATGAGGAAAGGGAAGGCATCAGAAGGAGGTGGAGTGTTTTTGGAAAGCCTGGGAGGCGAAAGGACAATGCAAATTCTGAGGAGTGTATTCTTTATCTAGATGTGATTGAACTTAGCGATAAATGCTGGCCAAAGGCATTTGATAAAGCAGAATTTATTGCCAATAAAAATCCCCATTATTTGGAATTGCGTCGCAATGATGAGGAGGAGGGAGAAAAATGGTTTAAGTCGCTTTTTGGAGATCGGCCAGAGCCAGGAATGGGGTTCGAAGAGGCCAGACATCTTTTCCAAATTGGAAGGTCAAGAGAGGAGACTAGAGAGGGATTTCTTAGATCCAGGGTATTGACATCTATGATTGAGTCAACATTTGGTTACATTCTAACCCAGCATATTCCCAGTTCAATTGAGAGTATGGGAGGGGATGAAATGACTGCCAAAATTAGGAGGCAAGATGTTCTGGAAGTCTATACAGGGATAGAGGGGCATATGCAGAGGTTCTACTCCGAACTTGTAATAGACACTGAGTCGGATTATGGAGAAATGGGGAACATCTGGTGGATGGGAATATGGCCAACAGAGGACACTGTTCCCGATTTGGGTGAGCATAAAGATTCTTTCAGAAGGATTCAGGCCGACTGGGGGGGGAATTTCGTAGTTCCGATGTGGGAGAGGATGATCCCACTAGCAAAGAAGGAAGAAGAGATGCCCAACTAGGGTTGACTGCGAAGACTCGATTCCAATTACCTGATTCGATGTTTCACGTACTCCAGAGCCTTTAGCCAACTACTGGTAAGTCGTGCTGCATCGTCCTCCTTGGAATGGGTGCCTCTAATGCTCTTGAATGCCGCGAGGCAGAACCCCCTGTTCATGGCGATCAGTGAGAAGTGATCTCGCAGAATCTTCGAGTTCGATACCTCCGGATCTCGGAGTTTGGAATGGAGAACGTCCCACTCCTCCTTCTCAATCTGCTTCCTAGAAGTCCTTCTTGGCTTACTGGCCATGGAGCCGATCTTCCGGACGATGTCTCCCAGCTGGGCGTTCCTCAGCCCCTGGACTTCGACAGAACGCTCGAGTCCGGAGATCAATGATGCGACCTGGAGAATGTTACTGTGGTTCTTCTCCTGATTCTCACTCAGTTCCACCACGTCATTGGTGATGTTGGAAATCTCCCTATCGATTCTTGATTCGGCATCGCTGACCTCCCTCCTCAGGCTGATAGTCTGCTCGGAGTTGCCTTCCACTGACCTCTCGAGACCCTCCATCCTAGAGGAAATCTCTGAGAATGCGTTCCGAGTTCTCCTCAAGGACATCTCCACGTCATTGATCGAATGTGAATTGTCCGTCGTTTTTCTGGATAACTCTCCAACCATGGAGATCTCGGAATGGGCTCTCCTCAACTCCCTTCGCATCTCATCCAAGTCACTGGAGAGCGCTGATATGTCATCCCTGATGCCGTTGACCTCCATCTTTGTGAAGTGGATCGCATCTAGGTTGTGCATCATGTAATCGTCAGAGAAACCTCGTGAAACGTGATCCCTGTGCAAGTCTCCTGTGATTATGAACGGGACCTCTTCTCTTCCCTTCTTCTCCCTTACTGACTCGATCCGTCCTAGGAATGCCATGTACCTCTCCCTTAGGGCCCCATCCAGCTTCGCCAATCCTTTCGCACTCGAGAACGTGTTAGGCATCTCTGGAGTCAGGAATACGCCGTCCTTTCCCATCAAAGGATCGACGACGACCGCTACGAAGCGCCCATCTGGAGATGCGCTCAGCATCTGCTTGTAGGTTGCTACATCGATTCCCGATAGGAAGATGTCCAATCCTGGATGCGTGTGGATCCAGCCGATCACGCGGAGTGTCGGGGTGTTGTTCCCATCTGGTGCTCTCACAGACTCATTGGCATAATCTGCCGCAGCACATGCTATGGTCATCCACTTTCCTTCGAACTCGCAGTATCCAGGAGTCGCCTCCGTCTGTCTAGGGAAGATGCCCGCTACCACCACGTTGTTTCCTTCGCCATCGACGTGGCCGACCAGCACCCCTCCCATCTCCAGCCTACCTCTTGGGCCTGTGAATGCCTTGGTCTGCTCTACGATGCTCTTGGGTACAATGGCCTTGGGGATGGCTGGGCGCCGGTTTCCTCGGGTTTCTTGAATTGGCTTAGTTTTCGCTCTACTCATCGTATCACCTATGAGTTCAAGACGCTAGCTAAGTGGTTTAGATAGGAAGATAGTCTCTCAGACTCGTTCGAGGCTCGTGAGGTCGCCTTGCGGACATCCCCCTGGCAGACGAGATGAGAGCTCCTTTTGGTGCCTGGGATCTTGGAGTTACTGTATACATGAGGGTGCCTGATCCCTCTCCTGAGATTCAGAACATGAGCGTTTGGTTGGGATTTCCGATAGTCTATCACGCACTCGTAATGGCCACCTTCGGTTCTCCCCCTGGTATCTCCCAACTTGATGAAGAACATGTCAACGACTTCCCCTCTCTTGAAGCCGGAGATCGCTTTTATTGAGGGGAAATCGGCCCTCGCCCTGGACATTGCTGGGATGGAAATTGATCCAGCGGCAACCGCAACAACCCCGATGTACAGAGTCTGCCCGGCTAACTCGCTCGCTTGCCTATCGGCGACAACCTCCCCCTCCCAGTCGTAGACTTGCCATTCTGAACCATCCCTGGGAGCCAATCCCGCCATCTCAGCAGCCTGCCTGGCATTCTGATCATCCGTGGGGACCACTGCATTGCGTACCGCAGGATCGAATTGGGAGACGAACATTATGGTCTTGGGCGGGTTGTTCACAGGGTCTAGTTGCATCCCCTGGCCATTACCCCCAGCCACCTTCTGTACGCCTACGTAGAGTGTGGCGTCGCGATGGCCTGCGGCCCTCTCGTTGGTGACCGTGTCGCCTTCGGCGGTATATACGTCGAAATCCCCATCGGGGAAGATTCCTGCATCCCTGGCAGCCTGTCTAATCGTAGTCCCCTCTGGGACTTCGACCCGTATCTTGCGCGTCTGATCCATCGAGTTCGATAGGGTCAGCATTACCTTGTTCTCTTCTTGTTCTCTGTTCTTAGTTTGTGTCATTTTTTTCACCTTTCACTGTTGTACGTTCTTTGATGGTTTCTTTCGGGGTCACTGGTGACCTTCCCCGCTGGAGGTCAGCCTGTTGTAGAGGTGAACGCAGTGGGGTCCCTCGTGTGAGAATGAGTTAGCGAAGAGGCCCTTGTCGCTCATACTCTGGAACGAATTTGTCCGACCGTTCCATGAGATGTGTGTCGGCCATTCGGATAGCTGCTCGCAACCGCCCGAGAGGAGAGTGAGCAGGGCGAGTCCCTCTAGGGCCCCAAAGATTGCAGTTGAAGTTACTATCGAGCTGAATGGGACCTCCCCGTCCTCTTGGCAGGACATTCGGATGGTCTCATTGACAGCGCTTACCCCGTACCTGCAGAGCATGCATGATTCCTCTGGCATGAATAGGTCGAACTGCCCACTGAAACCCTGAGCACCGGCATTAACCATGGGGATCTTCAACCTAGAGGAAATTGCATTCAGAATCGATCTATCCCTGAGGTTGTCCACCCCGCAAATCAGGATGTCAGAGTTGGAAATCATGCTGCACGGATCCGAGTTCGGACCTTCTTGCATGGAGAAGATGTCATCATCGTCCTCCTCGAAGTCGAGAGGCTGCACGTCATTGAGGAAATCCAGCTCGAAAAGATGAGGGAGCCCGACTGAGCCGACATGGGAGTGGATTTCGGCAGATGGCAGCTTTTCCGACAGCACCCTCCCTGCCACAGTTGCCTTCTCCTTGCCAATGTCTACTTCGGAGTATAGCACTTGGCGATTCAGGTTATGTTGCTCAATCTCGGTGTCTGGGTCAATTAGGTTCAGGGTTACCCCGTCGCCAGACGAATCCGTCTCCCTCAAACCACCGACTATCGTGTTGAGGGCCCAGCTTCCGAGACCCCCTATTCCTGGGAAGGTTGCTAATCCTGAGACCGGACCCTCCACTCTCGGAAGCCTGAGTTCCGTATGACAGGGCTCTTGCGGGTTTTCCTGCTTCCAACAAATTTGCAATTTAGAAAAAATATTGTCTGCGAGCTCTGTGCCCTCCTCGGCCCTGAACTTCAGTAGGACGTGCCCCCTACCATCTTCCTTCCTTGGGATCACTTGGAATGGGATCGAAGAGGAGTCAGTTTGGATTATCTCCATGAAATCACCCAGATCCTCCCCGTATGGGGCCGATCTCGGGTCAATTCTGAGGCAAATATCCAGGTACTTCTTTGGTATTTCCACAGGAAGAATCACCCCCGTCCTCCTGATTACCTCCTGCCATGCGACCGAGCATGCGATAGTTCTGAGTCCTGGCCTCTGCAGCGAGGATGGTTCGCCCCCTTCCGAGTCGATTCGATCCGTTACTCGGAACCCGTCATCTAGAAGCTGGATCCTGCAATATGGAATTCTGAAATCTTGAGGGGGTTTGGATTCTCCGAGGAAGACCACGAAATCGGAGTTCTCCTTGTTTGGGCTAAATTGGCTATCCGAAATTCCCAACTGATCCGCAATCAGCATGGCCTCTTCCCTGATATCGTGGCACTCTCCATCGTCAACAATGGTGATTGTTAGTTTCTCAATTGCCCTTTGGTCAATCAGTCCCTCCTGCCTCAGTGTCTTTCGCATGCACTAGAGTATGTTCGATGATTGTTCGAAACGGGGTCACTGGTGACTCCTACGAAGGATTGTCACGGGGACATCCCCCATCGAGCTACTTTTCTTGACCTCTTCTTCCCACCATCTATCCATCTCTGAAACGGTGGAATTGCACCACGATAGGTCGTCTTCGATCAGATTCAGAATCTTCATCGAGATGTTGCGCCATTGATCGTTGTTCCTCAGGCTATCGTATACCCGCTGGGCGAGAGAGTACGCCAGTGGGATTTGCGTCAGGAGGAGTGGGTGCCTAGAGGGTCGAAGAACCCCTTCTATGATTCTTTCTTCTTCTAATTCATTGAATCCCACCCACCTGTAAATGTGCATTGGGGTGGAGTCGCCTTCGAGGCAAAGTGAGATCTTACTCTTGTAATCCTCGGTGAGGATTCCATCGCCGAATGGGAGAGGGGGCTTTGTATCGTCCTCGAGGCCGTTTGTTTCGAAATCGAGAGCTTTTCCGGCCTTAATTGTGAACTCTCGGATCATCTCAGTGGTTATGGCAGATTGCTCGAAGACTCTGTCACAACGAATTGAAGACTGGGTGCTTAGAGGAAATCTAGAAGATAGCACGTTGGAGATTTGCCCCTTATTCACCGGAAGACGCTTGCAGAAATCATCGAAGAACCAGTAAGCTCCATCATCATCGGTCCTCATGATATAGAACTCCAAAGCCGATCCCTCCTTCTTCGGGGTCACGATTCTCCGATCATCTCCATCTGCGTCCGAGATAAGGAAGACCCCTCTCTCGGGAATCGCCGCACCCTCGATAGCGAGTCTCATCTTGGACTTGAGGCTGTGAACTTCCTCGCCTAATCCATCCAAGGTGGTATTTCTGAGAATGTTGGAAACGTCCGCATCCCACTTCCATCCTGGATTACCTGACTCCCAACCATCCTCAATCATAATCTCCGACATAGAAATCTGACTCGCTCGAGAAGCGGAAACGTAATGCTTACTTGCCTTTTTTAGAGTCCTGATCTTTCTCTCGACTTTCTTGTGCTTCCTCTGATTGAATCTTTCCTCTACCTCCTTGGAGGTGAATTTCCTCTTCCCCTTATGGGGGATGTAGGCTCGAATATCGCCTGGAAGGAATGTTGTTTCTACGCGGAATTTTTGGGAGAAGGCGGCTTTCTTAGTTCCGCCCTCCTCAAAGGGTTGGTTTTTCTCGTAAGCAATACCGTCGACCACGAATCCGCAAGCTTGGCATTCCATTTGCCCAGTAGTTTCGTTCTCGATGAAATCGGAACCTTTGCAAATCTCACATGCCGTATCCAAATCATCACCATTCTTGTTCCCTAATCCAAATCATTCGCGCAGCGGCCTTTCCGACTTCAGTCAGTTCGAAGACGTCGCCCCTATCTGTTATCGCACCCTGTTTCACCATCTTTTCATGAGATTTCTGTACTGCTTTTGATTTTGGTACTGTGAATTTCATGCGCTGCCATTGGCTCTCATCTGGAAAATATTCTTCATTCGCTTCAAGCAATTGGTGATTGTTGTACCCTATTGGCTGATCAAGCACTAGCAAGGTCGCAAGTGCCTCCCTGATGTACTGGTGTTTCCAATTCCAAAGTGCCCTCATTTTTTCTATGTCGTTAATGACGGGGCACTCTATGCGATGTTTCCGGAAGTCCTGCCCGGAAATGGAGTATTCTGAGCCCCTTGACCCCGAACCCCCTGACCTCAAACCACGAAACGTTTCTATCACAGAACTGCCACTTTCCTGGGAGTACCTCAAAAAATTGGTCCTGAGTATCGCAGGGACGCCCGTGGAAAGAATGGACCAGTCTACCAATTCTCCCTCATTGCTCGAGATAATTGAGTGAAGCTGCGAAAGCAACCCGAAGGAGCAGTGGCTAAGCTGTCCTGGGGCTGTTGGTATTGCCCCATTGCAGCTCTTCGCCCCGCCGACAAGACCTGTGCCCTTCAGGTCACGGATTACCTCGTTAAACTCTGCTGACTTTTCTTCCAAGTCATATTTCTCGAAGAAGTCAACGACCACCAATCCAACCTTGGTGAACTGGTTGTGGTAGCCGTGTTCATGGAGGAATTCCCTGAATTGCTCCTTCGATTTGTCGGCCCTTGCAGTGATGATGATCCCAGTTTGGGGATCGTCTGGATTTCTTTTCCGAGTGCTTTTCGATAATTGGAAAATTCCCTCGAGGAGCCCCTTTCCCGTTGGAAGGTATTGCATCTTGCCACGTTTTGATTTCTCAGCCTTCTCCTCCAAGTACCCGTCTCTAATCAAACCCTTCATACTCATGTTACTCCCCTTACTCCCTGGCGTTCCATCCATTGATTCCATTTCGGGCGAAGTGAACGTTTGTGGCTCTCCTGATTCGATGGAATCTTGCGCACATTTTGCAAGGGTTGACGACTGTGCGGGGGTAAATTTTGGCGTTTCAAGAACTTCTTCAGCGTACCAACTATCCGAGCCCCTCCCCCCTATGGTGTTCCATGCTCTGCAACCAAGTATCTGAGAAATATTGTAAAGTGCAGCAGAAACGGTGAATCCCCCGGCGGAGACATGTAGGTTCAGATTCTCCTTACTAGTCTCCTTCAATCTCAGATCCAAAGATCTTAGGACTTCGGGGATATATTCGGACCAGTGATTGTTCGAACCATCGTCGGTTGAGTTTGACTTGATGAAGCACCCTCTCAGGGACTTTACTCCATGTTTTTCTTTGAGTCTCTGTAACCCCTCCGGAACCTCGGCTTCGGATGGAGGACCGCTATCAGGTTTCATTTGAGCAACCACGACTATTTCTGGTTCTACTTTGGCGAATAGATCGTCAAACACATCGTAGGCATGTTCGTACTCCCATTCTCCCTTTGCTGCTAGAAGGATGACTAGTGTCTTCATTTCTCCGTGCGAAGAGGGTTCTGAAACAGTGGGCATCTGTCCACCCCTCCATGATTGACCCTTATGAACTGGACTAGCGCCATGCTTCAATTCCAACTCTGCGCTGTTCAATCTCCGAACAGGCTATTTCGATATCTAGCTGTAATAACGCGAACCCATCGGCCATCCCATCTGGATTCTCATCTAGATGCCTGGAGACGGCAATCTCCTTAATCCTTCGAGACAGTCCTGCTAGGTCTGCTCCAGACATCCCCTCTGGTAGTGTCTGGCATACTTCCTCAAGTTCTATTTCCTCTGAAAGAGCTGGGCCAAGGTGTACATCGATGATACGCCAGTAGTCATCCCTGTTTGGAAGTCCGACCTCGACCATCGTGCCGAATCTGCCTTCCCTCAGGAAGGCTGGATCTACCAATTCCAGCTTATTTGTGGCAGCGATTACCAATACTCCTTCTCTGGAATCTGTGCCATCCAACTCGGAGAGGAGCTGGTTCACCACCGATGACAGCCCGCCGCTTCCAGGGCCGATGTTGGACCTATTCAGGGCGATGGAGTCGAACTCATCGAAGAAAAGTACACACGGGGACATCTTTTTCGCCTTGTCGAAGATTTCTCTGACGGATCTCTCTGACTCTCCCTGCCACATCGACATCACCTCTGGTCCCTTCACATCTAGGAACTCGGCTCCGGCCATGCTGGCTACTGCTCTAGCAAGTGCTGTCTTCCCGGTACCAGGGGGTCCGTGCATCAGAACCCCAGAGCCTATCTTTAGCCCGGCTGCATTGTACAAATCCGGGAATTGAACTGGGTTCACTATCTTCTCGGTCAAGATCTGCTTGATGTCATCCAATCCGATTATTGAATCAAACCCGGACTCTGCGATCTCTCTGCGGTGCCTCCTCTTGATGGAAGGGCGAACATTGGATAGGGCCCTCCTGAAGTCGTCGTCATTGACGTGAAGATCCTCAGTTTCGATCTCCTCTGCATCAAGAAGCCGGTCGAATCCGTAGGTCCTTTCTGCGGCTTTGTATACTGCTTCCTTGCAAAGGTGATCCAGGTCGGCTCCGACGTAACCCACGGTTAGGTCGGCGATATCTTCTAGAATTACATCATCGGAGAGAGGCATCCCTCTGGTATGGACCTCCAATATCTCCATTCTTTCCTCGGTATTTGGTACTGAGCACTCAATAACTCTCTCGAACCTTCCGGCTCGGTTTATCGCCGGATCTATAGAGTCCACTAGATTTGTTGCACCGATCACGATAACATGGCCCCTATTTCTGATTCCATCCATCAAAGTAAGGAGTTGGGCAACCAATCTACGGCCGCTCTCGGTGGCGAATCTCCTGTCTGAAGCAATCGCGTCAATCTCATCAATGAATAATACGGAGGGTTCTTCCTGCTTGGCCTGTTCAAACATGTTTCGGAGATTTTCCTCGGAGCCACCCATGCAACTACCGATGATCTCGGGAGCGGAGATGGAGTGGAAGGTTGCTTGAGCCTCTCTCGCCAAGGCTCGTGCTATCAGGCTCTTCCCGGTCCCAGGTTCCCCATGAAGCAGGATTCCTCGGATTGGATTCTTGCCAGCCTTTTGGAAGATCTCGGGATGCAGTAGTGACGCGACTGCGACCTCCTGAATCTGCTTAATCTCTTCATCCAATCCACCTATGTCGGCAAATGAGACGTCCCCGGTTTCTAGAAGTGGCTTTCGAGCGGGCCTCTCCAGAAGCTCTAGCTTGGTGCTAGCGTCGATTATGCCAGATCGATGGCCCCATGGACGAGTCTTCTCGACTTGGAGCTCAATGACTCCTCCGCTAGGCGAAGGGATGGTTATGTGATCCCCGCGTGAAACAGATCGCATGGCTAGTTCTCGACCTATTGTCTGCTCCAGATCCTGTGATACCTCTTCCCCTACTGGAGCGAGGATTACCTTCGTCAAAGAAGAGCGGTTGTTGCTAAGGCTCACATCTACAATATCGCTAATCCTAGATGAAGAGTTTAGTCTGGATGTTGCATCCAAATGAATCCTGCCCTGTATAGCGTTCTCGCTAGAACGAACAGTAGCAGTGGTTGATCTCCTGCCTCTGATGTTTATCGTCTGCCCCTGTTGAATTCCCAACTCGGTCATGTCCTCGGGAAACATCACTGCTAGATTCCTGTGTGCAAGGGTGTCAGGTAGTGTATCTACTTCCAATTTCTTCTTCTCGTTCATTTTCTCTCCTCTAATTCTTCACGTTCGGAGTTGCTACAAATAGGGGTCATAGATGACTCCAGCAACTATTATCGAACCATGGTAGCCTCCCAGAGTGCCTTTTTCTCGTCTCACCAGAAAACCAGTCCCTGTCTTGGGGGATAACCTCGAGTTCAGATTTCTCCCTTGCGACTACGCAGAGAGCTATTGCTGCCATCATTGATCCCACGTAGGCTGTAGAAGTTACAATCGAAGGAACAGGTCTAGTTCCCTCTTCCTGGCAAGAGACGATTTCAGTTGATCTAGCCTCCACCTCCCCATATCTGCAAACCATGCACGAGCCTTCCGCAAATGTCTCTATTACACCCCTAACTCCCTCGCTACCGCCATTTACCATTGACTTCCCCCTTTCCAAACAGGCTCGATTCAGCCATGTTCTGGCAAGCTGGTTATCCAAGCATGAAAGGGCGACGTCCATTTTATCGAGTCTCAGTGCGATTTCTGCGTCATTATCTGAGTTCTCTCCTGTTATTTCCCCGATGGTCATCTCGTCAGTGAGATCTCCCGACCAATTTTTCATCACATGCTGCGGTCCCAATGGAACAGGGATCGCAGAGACTTGCGAATGAGCATCGGGAAACATTCGAGATAGCGAGTTCTTTGCTGCTGTGGCCTTGGGCAATCCAAGATCCATTTCTTGGTAGAGAACCTGCCGATTCAGATTATGAGATTCTATCGCTCTATCTCCGTCCGCAATAGTCAGGGAAGAGTCAGTTCCGCATCCGCTGAGAATCATGGTCGAGGCCCAACTACCAGTCCCACCTGCTCCGAGGATGAAGAAATCCCCCTCTTCCAGGATGGTCGGTATTGGAGCCCCGTGAAATGAGATCTTTCCATCCTCCGATACAGCTGCGAATGGTCCGACATCGGCTATCTCCGTGTTCGAACTGGGAGGATTCCTAGTCTGCTCAAGCGTGTCGATGAGTTCTGGCGGGGTTTCTTCGATTGGGATTCGGAATCTAATCAGAGACCCGATGCCATCGATCAAACTAGTTGATGTGCCGGGGCCGAACTTGCTAGAGATCAGTTCTCGAGCTTCTTCTGGTGCTAATTCGTCGACCCTGGCGGTGAGGGTCAGCCACCTGTCAGATACTGGGACTTGCCAGAAAAGCCCTTCCTCGTCGAGCAACCTGTGAACTAATGAGGAAACCCCGCATATCAATGAGGGGGAATCTATCATTGTCTTCGGTACGTCTCTTATCGGGATGACTCCCATGCTGCCCGTTCCAGAGATTGCCCGTCCGTTGCCATGAATCATCCATAGATCGGCAGACTGGCGATTTTGAGTGGAAGGTGGTTTCCCTATCCAAATTTCTGACTCTTCCTCGAACTTCTGGACCATGATTCCCATACCAAGACTTTCGAAGTATTCTGAAGCTTGCTGCCAATCGCTTGGGAACGGATCGATCAGACCCCGGACTAAGTTGGCTCGAATTATGTCATTGGGTTCTCTGTTGATCCTGACCAGTCCCTTTCCCGATCTGAATGCACCCAATTGTGATGATAGGACGAGCGTTGCCAGAATTCCATCGTCGTCACCGTCCACACTCTTCTTCAAAGAGGAGACTCCATGTTGGTCAACTATGCCTATCTGCCTGTGCCAAGTATGGAGATTAGAGGTCAATTTCCTCAACCTCCTGCGAGAGTTGGAAGATCTTGTTGTTGTGCCTGACAATGGGAGTAGGGAACTGTCCGAAATTATGTTCCGGGAATTCGGCTATTCGGGCCAGTCGTGAGATAGATGGTAGGGAGATCGAAATGATTGCCATTGCGAGTTCATCGGCAATGAAGTCCACGGGTGGTGCTCCTGAAACAGGATTCAATGCTATCCTGATCGAATTTGAGTCGTGGATGAATTCTGCTGACCATGTGATATGGGAGTTTTCAGGCAATACCCCTGCGCCCCTTAGGATGTTTGATTTCTTCCAACAAATCGGAAGCCATCGTTCCCAGACCTCCATGGGAATGCCGCGGTCAATTAGTACCCTCCTTTCTCCGGAAATCCGATATATCGAAATGGTCTTTCCCTGATCTGTTGTGTATACGTCCAATATCTGAGGGTTCGCGCAAATTGGTATCACTGCAGATGCAGCATGGACCCTGATGGAGGCAGGGATCATCAATTTAGCCTCCCATGGCACGCGATATCATGCACGTTAGGGTTCCTCAGAGTTTGATGAAGTTGGGTGAAGAATGCTTCCAGCCTAAATCTACGGTCCTTTGGGTAGTTCTGGAATTGTGCATCATATCTACCACCACCTACGCAAATCCAGCAGATATCTGCACCTGGTGCGAAAGAGTACCTCTGCCCCTCTGCGATATTGACATGCTTGATATCCGCATCAGCAGGATTTCTCACATATGCGGTAGGGACGCTTGAAGGGAATTCTCGAAAGTCGATGACTAGGTCGTATCTGACAGTTGTTCGGTCGGAGTGTGACTTCACACCTAGCATGCAAACCGTAATAATTCCAGCATTTCCGTGGGAAAGTTTGTGTGATTTTACCATCTTCAGTGATGGGAATTGGATCGACATGCCCATCAATTCCGAGTGTGATAGCCCTGGGGCTGACCACGGGATTCTAGGAGGAGAGAGTGTCATTCCTACGCCTCCTCAAGGGGTTCTGACTCACCCCTAATGGAGGCCAGGGCTTTCTCGGCTCTCTGAATGTTCTTTGCTACGACTTTGTTATCGAAAATGACGGCGGCGTCCCCTGGAAGAGGGGCCCCGCACCAGCATGCCCCGGGTAGCTTAACCTTCACTGCCCTCCTATGCATGCCTTCATTTGTCAT
>Ga0066836_10001143_pt1 | contig 13698 bp, 7 predicted proteins | sample ETNtaG_18_FD_71568 | JGI IMG/M metagenome (GOLD analysis project Ga0066836, IMG submission 71568) | Marine microbial and viral communities from oxygen minimum zone, Eastern Pacific Ocean - ETNP201302SV91 | ecosystem: Environmental > Aquatic > Marine > Oceanic | place: Pacific Ocean: Eastern...
GAGAAGACCATGGGTACCTTCATCGAACGTGGTGTCGATGCCGATGGGCTCGACCTTGAGAAGGTCTGGGACTTTGAAGCGACTGTTTCAGTCGGCGACGAAGTCGCTCCTGGTGCAGTGCTTGGAACGGTCCAAGAGACCGAAACCATCGTTCACAAAGTCATGCTACCTCCAAACCACAGTGGTAAGGTCGCTAGTATTGAAAGCGGATCGTTCAATGTCACTCAGACGGTCTGTACTCTAGAAGATGGCACCGAGATTCAAATGATGCAAAAGTGGCCGGTTCGAACACCTCGCCCTTACCATCAGAAGTATGCGCCAGACACCCCACTCATTACCGGCATGCGAATCCTCGATTTCTTGTTCCCACTCGCCAAGGGTGGTGCAGCTGGTATCCCCGGTCCGTTCGGATCTGGAAAGACAGTCACACAACAATCTCTTGCCAAGTATTCTGACGCTCAGATTGTGGTCTACATCGGTTGCGGTGAGCGCGGTAACGAAATGACGGAAGTGTTGGACGAGTTCCCTCACTTGATTGACCCAAACACGGGCAAACCATTGATGAATCGAACCGTGATGATTGCAAACACATCGAACATGCCTGTGGCCGCTCGTGAAGCATCAGTGTATACGGGAATCACCATTGCAGAATATTTCCGTGACATGGGTTATGACGTGGCATTGATGGCCGATTCGACCAGTCGATGGGCCGAAGCAATGCGTGAAATCAGCAGCCGTTTAGAAGAGATGCCAGGTGAAGAAGGATATCCAGCATATTTGTCCAGTCGATTGGCTGAATTCTACGAGCGTGCTGGCCGTGTTGAGACCCTTGAGGGTGAAGACGGCTCAGTGACCGTAATTGGTGCTGTGTCTCCACCCGGTGGTGACATCAGCGAGCCTGTATCACAAGGTACACTCCGAATCGTCAAGGTGTTTTGGGGATTGGATGCAGGTTTGGCTAGACAGCGCCACTTCCCTGCAATCAATTGGCTGAGTTCTTACTCGCTGTATCCACAGAGTCTTGATCAGTGGTTCCGTGACAATATTGCCACCGATTTCCCTGAAATTCGAACAGAGATTAGCAGTCTACTCCAAGTTGAGGCCGAATTGCAAGAAATTGTGCAGTTGGTCGGTTCGGATGCATTGCCTGTTGACCAACAGTTGACGCTTGAGGTCGCACGTATGATTCGTGAGTTCTTCCTACAGCAAAACGGATTCCACGATGTGGATGCATATACGGGTCTAGAGCAACAATACAAGATGGCCAAGGCCATCCTGACATTCCAGGATTCAGCCAAGAAGGCACTTGCAGCCGGTGGACTGTTGGAGGACGTTGTCAACGTCCCCGCCCGAACCAACCTAATGCGTGACCGATTTGAGCCTGGATATCTGGATCGAGTCGACGGTTTGGTCGATGAGATGAACAAACAAATTGCCGCTGCGGCGGAGGAAAACTGAGGAGGGATTTGAATGAGTGGAAAGGAATATCGAACAATTACAGACGTCAAGGGACCTCTTGTTTTCCTTGAGAAGACAGAACCAGTAGCATATGGTGAAATCGTGCAATTACGCCTTACCGATGGTAGCATGAAGAACGGACAAGTTTTGGACACAAGTGATGACATGGTTGTCGTTCAAGTTTTCGAAGGCACAGCTGGTGTCGATTTGGGCACCGGTGTCAAGTTCATGGGTGATGTGTTCAAGCTCCCCGTGAGTAAGGACCTCATCGGACGAATTCTCGATGGTGCAGGTCGCCCTCGTGACGGTGGCCCAGCCATCGTTGCTGAAGGTGAAGCCGACATCATCGGTGCTGCGATTAACCCATACAGCCGACAATCACCTCACGATTTCATCCAAACTGGGATCAGTGCAATCGATTGCTGCACAACCCTTGTCCGTGGACAGAAGTTGCCCATTTTCAGCGCTTCAGGTCTACCGCACAATGACATTGCTCTACAAATTGCACGCCAAGCCAAGTTGAAGGACAGCGATGAAGAGTTCATTGTGGTGTTCTGCGCTATGGGTATCACGGCTGAAGAATACAATTTCTTCCGAAGTGACTTGGAGCGAACTGGTGCGCTTGAAAACGCTGTTCTGTTCGTCAACCTAGCTGACGATCCAGCCGTCGAGCGACTGATTACACCCAGATTGGCTCTAACCGCAGCAGAATATCTCGCCTTCGAGCAAGATTATCACGTTCTGGTTGTCTACACAGATGTCACAAACTACTGCGATGCTCTGCGTCAAATTGGTGCTGCTCGTGAAGAAGTGCCTGGACGTCGAGGATATCCAGGATACATGTACACTGATTTGGCCATGCTCTACGAGCGTGCCGGTTTGGTGAAGGGCAAGAAGGGAAGTATCACACAATTCCCGATTCTAACCATGCCTGGTGACGATATCACACATCCAATCCCTGACCTTTCTGGATACATTACAGAAGGACAAATTGTGATTTCCCGTGAATTGCACGGCTCTGGTATCTATCCGCCGATTAACGTACTTCCAAGCCTATCTCGATTGATGGGTGGTTGTATCGGTGAAAAGACAACCCGTGAGGACCACAAATCTGTCTCAGATCAGATGTATGCCGCATACGCTCAAGGCCGTGAACTCCGCGGTCTTGTGGCCATTGTCGGTGAGGATGCATTGAACGAACGTGACAAGCAACTGCTTGATTTCTCAGGACTGTTTGAGGACAAGTTCCTGCGCCAAAGTCGAGACGAAGATCGGTCTATCGATGAGACTCTAGACTTGTGCTGGGACCTCATGCAGAATATTTCGACCAAGTATTTGGTTCGTCTAGACCAGAAGTGGATTGACAAATACCATCCCACAGAAAAGAAGTGAATTTCGAAATTTGGAAATCTTAGGAGGTGAGAAATCATGGCACTGGACATCAAACCCACCCGCTCTGAACTCATCAACCTGAAGCGCCGAATTAAGCAAACTCAGAATGGATACAATCTCTTGAAGTTGAAAAGAGATGGTTTGTTCCATGAATTCCGAACCCTTCTTTCTGAGATGATTGAGGCTCGAGAGGGATTGGTATCTACCTACAGGGGTGCTGTCCAAGCAATCAGTTTGGCCGGGGCGATTGAAGGCGGATTGGCGGTAAAGAGTGCCGCAATCGCCATTTCCAATCGACCAGAGGTCGAAGTCAGCCCACGCAACATCATGGGTGTTGTTGTCCCCAGTGTTCAAGGATCCAATTTGACCAGCACAATCAATGAGCGTGGAATGGGTTTAATCGGTGGTTCAGCGTATATCGATGAGGCAGCAGACGCATATTCAGATTTGATTGGAAACATTGTGAAGGCTGCAGAGATGGAGGCAACACTGAAGCGACTTCTTGTTGAAATTGAGGCAACAAAGCGCCGTGTGAACGCACTTGAATTCAAGGTTATCCCCGAGATGAAGGAAGCTCAATCTTTCATTCAACTTCGCCTTGAGGAAATGGAACGTGAAGAGACCTTCCGTCTGAAGCGATTCAAGAACAAATGACCCGGACCTACGGTCCGAATCGACACCTTTCTCAAGCGTGGGTCATATATCGGTTGAGCATTCGCAAGTCCCACCAGAGGTGGGACCATGGGTGAGCCGGACGCGATTGAACCCCTCCGTATCGATGCGGAATTATGGTCACATCGCGACCTCCTCGAACGTATCATCGGACGTTGGTTCCACATTGTCGAAGAAACTCCAGATGTTGAAATCGGTTGGCAGGTTCAACTCGGAAAAGGCCAAGAAAATCCCGATGCCGCATTACGGGCTCTGAACAAGCACTTGCGTGGACTTTCTTGGATTGCCGTTCTCCAAGAAGGGAAGCCGTATGATCTATTCATCTTGCCCGAACCACCACAAGGAGATGGCATCTCAAGTGGTCAATTGATGGCAGTGTGGACCGTGTTCACATTTTTCTTGACCCTTGCCGGAGCCGCTTGGTTACAATTGCAAGAACCAAATCTAAAGTTGACGGATTCAGCCTTGCTCACCGAAGCATTCTGTTGGTTTGCTCTTCCAATGACTTTTGTGATGTTTATCGGTAGTGATTTACGCCGCCGAATCGGTTTACGAACGGGAGTAGATCTAGGCTACCATATCCCTCTTGCAGTACCTTTTTTCATGTCTCCAGCCAACCCCATTTGGCCGTTCGGTGTGATTGGATTCACCAGCCAAAGACGAATGGATTTGATGACTTTTTGGGACCGGAAATCACTGGCGATGATTGCCTTAATCGCTCCATTGACAATGATGTTTTCAGGCTTCGTGTTGACCGTTTCTGGATATTGGTTGACCTCAAACACTGGGCCATATTTTGAAACTGCACCCCCCTTCGTGGAACCATCCATTTTGGTTGATTTTGTCTTAAGTTTCCTCTTGACTTCTGAAGAAGTTGCTCTTCGATCCGTTTGGTTGCACCCTCTGGGTCTCGCAGGAATCGCTCTGGTGACAATGGGTTGGGTTCTGTTGCTTCCATTGCCTGGGTTCCCTGGCGACCGTCTTCTTTCAGCCCTATTGGAACCGGGGGAAATGGATGAGGGTTCGACTCAAACTTGGCTTTTCGTCTGCGTTTTAGGGGCTGGAATCTATGTGGTACTAAGTGACGGATTTTATCCTTGGTTGGTGCTGGTTATATTGGGCATTTGGCGTCGTTTTAGCCCTACTCAGAGCGGCTCTATTCCTTTCGTATTGAACGAATCCGCTGGGTTTGATGGCAGTTCAAAAAATCGCATTGGAATCGCCATGGTCGCCCTACTCTTACTCGGATTCCCTGGCATGATGCCAGTTGGTGAGTTGCAAGATTGGGATTCTGGCCTCGATACTTCGGAATGGCCAACAGAGGTATCCTTCGCACCGGGTGAATCCGGGTCATTGGAATTCCCCCTCAAAGTAATCGGTGTAAATCCAATCGACGTTGAATTCCAAGTCACGTTTACGGGCCTAGAGGCCATGGAGAATTGGGATGCTTGCGATGAACAAATTCTCGATTTAGTCACCAATTGTGAATTCAAAGAAATCAATCCTTTGTCTGAGGACTCCTATGTGATTGGATATGACGTATGGGAGGCAGATTTGCAAGCAACGACCCCATTTACCATGAATCTGTATTGGTTTGAGAATCTTGAACCGCGCACTCATTCGGTCATATTCTCACCTTCCAATCGACCTGCACCAGCAGCACAACAATGGACATGGGATGGAGATTGGGAAAGTCCTCAGTATTGCATTGAACTTCTTCTCGCAGAAGAGTTGTCTGGAAACTTATCCGTTATTTCTTCTCAATTTTCATTTTCCGGTGAATCAATTTTGCCACTACAATCCGGTGAGAATCAGACCGTTTGTATCGATGGTGTGTATGGTTCCGCACACACCCTTTGGCCATCATTGGTTGGTACCGCCATGGAGGCTCCAGTCCTGAGGGCTACGATGGACGATGGTTCAATCTTCAATTGGCGAATGGAAATTGCAGGCCAACATCTGCAGATGTTTGCAGGTTCATATCCTGCCACAGATTTGTTCCATTATCCTTCAATGGGTACAGTTGTGGATACTTTCCTTATGCTTATTGATGAGGATGAACCCATTCACTGCCCCATTTCTTCACCCTCCATATCTGCAAATGTGAATTGGCAAACCACGGATGAGAACGGGACATGGATCTGGAATCTATCTGAAATCCCCCAAGGAATCTATTCTCCAAACGATTCACACTCTGACAACGGTACAATCATCTTGCCCGGAGAGGGAAAATTGTTGATTTGTCGATTCGGTGGAATGTTTGATTATTTGCATCTTCAACCCTATGCATTGGCTGAACTGAATCCCTCTCCAGCATCAATTTCAACATACGAAGGCATGGTTTTCCTTCCAAATTCGTCACCGATTAAGAATCATGGTTCTGAACCCGTAGACATTGAAGTCCAGCAAGCAACCTTCGGAGGTCAATCCAATATGACTCTGAGTTCATTTACACTACAGCCAGGGGAGCAGTGGTCTCTTGAAGCTGAATCGCTGTTGGAACATGTGAACAGCGGATTTGAACCGTATTTTTGGCTTGAACCTACTTCAGAACACTGGATTCTACACTTTGTCAGCCATTGCGAAGAATCCGAAGGATGTGGTGTATGATGCGAGTGGCAGTCTTGGGCGTCGGTGCGATTGGTGGCTTGGTCGCCTCTCGCCTCGCGCGCGCGGGATGTGAAGTCCTTCTATGCGCACGTGGAGAATCAGCACAAGCCCTGGAAGCTGTCGGCCTTCTGCTCGATACACCCGATGGTCGGACGGTTGCATTGGCGCCCGATCGGTGGACCGTTTTCGATACCAATGAACAAGAAATCCCGGTCGAACTTCAGGGTTGGGCTGAATATGCCATTCTATGTGGGAAGAGTTACGATACCCCCAACCTGTGCAAGATTGCAGACACCGTTCTTTCTCTGAATGGTATTGCCATGAGCCTTTCCAATGGCATAGGGCACATGGAGAAGTTGGCCAATTTTGTCGGCAAACATCGAGTTCTCGGCGCATCGACCACACACGGCGCCATTCGAATTGGTCCAGGCGAGGTCCGTTGGACAAGTCGCGGTGCGATCAAGATGGGTGGTTTTGTAGGGAGTGACCTCGAACCCGTTGAGCCGCGCATCGATAGCCTGATGTCTGCATTGGATGGAGCGGGTTTGAACCCAATTTGGTCGGAAGATATCCACAAAACCATTTGGACAAAATTATTGCTAAACGTTGCAATCAACCCTGTTTGTGCGATTTCTGGTGTTCTAAATGGGGAGATGTTACTTCACCCCCAACTGTTTGAAACGGGCTTGGCTGCGATGGAGGAAGCGGCTCGAATTGCAACCGCTGAAGGTATCGATCTCACAGACCTTGATCTCGCTCAATCACTAGAGGACCTTTGTCGAGCTACCGCCGACAATCGCGTCAGCATGCTTCAGGACATCATGGCTGGGCGTCCAACGGAGATTGATTCAATCTGTGGAGAGGTCGTCAAGCGCGGTGAAGCCTTGGGCATCCCTACTCCCAGAAACCAGACACTGCACGCTCTCGTCAAAGGAATCGAGCAAAGTACGCGTGTTTAATCGCAATCCAGGTTGAAATGCAACCCGACGTTTTCTTTTCGATTGATTGCAGCACTCGTGACCAATCTAGAGACGTGAATCATATTTCGCAATTCTACAACCTCTTGTGTTGGCAGGCTCCCTCTCCAAATCCGATCGACTTCTTCCCATAGGAATTCCAAACGCCGTCGAGCTCTTTGCAACCTCGCATCGCGTTTTACCAGTCCAACATCATCGGTCATGGTGGATTGTAGCGCGATTCTGTCACTCAATAGAGGTGCATGCTCAATCATAGTTGACAATCCATCTGCGCGCCATTGAGGTAGATTGGTTCCATATTCAGATGGAGATATATTTGCAACCACATGTTCTGCACATCTGTGCGAGAATACAACCGCTTCCAATAGGCTATTCGAGGCCAATCGGTTGGCCCCATGTAGTCCGGTACACGCGACCTCTCCTATTGCATATAGACCGGGATATTGGATCTCATTTGAACAGGTTGGGCACTGCCTTGCCAATCCATTTTCATCGACAGAAATACCCCCTACCATGTAATGGGCAGCAGGGGCGACAGGTAGCGGTTCACCTCCGAGTTCCAAGCCGTGTTTTTGGAGTCTGGCCTGGATGGTTGGAAACCTCTCTTGAATCTCTTGTTTATCGAGGTGAGATGTGACCAACCAAACACAATTTTCCCCGGTCTCTTTCATTTCTTGATCGGCTGCACGAGCAACAATATCGCGGGTGGACAAAGAACCTCGCGGGTCATGATTGAGCATGAACGAGTAGGGGTGGGGCTCACCTCCTTTCGCATCCCATTCTCGTAAATCTGCAGATGTCATCAGTATGGCCCCATGTCCTCGCAATGCTTCGGAAATGAGGAAGGGCGTCTCACCAGAAAGGGCAAGTGCAGTAGGATGGAACTGAACGAATTCCAGGTCTCTGACCTTCGCTCCAGCCCTGTGCGCCATCGCAATTCCATCCCCTGTCGCAACAGGCGGGTTCGTGGTCTGGCGATAGATGTGGCCCGCTCCACCTGCTGCGATGATAATCGCTTGAGCAGGAATGGTTTCGACTACTCCTTCTGGAGTCAGTACCCAAATCCCTGAAATCTGCTTGATTTCAGCCGATTTATCCTTGAGGATTAGGTCTACTGCCATGTGTGATTCCAACAGTTCAAGGTTTGGAGATGCGCGGGCTTCAATGATTAGTGCCCGCTCGATTTCAGCCCCGGTTGCATCCTTTGAATGGAGGATTCGTCGAGATGAATGGCCACCTTCAATAGCCAAATCAAATCCCTCATCATTCGAATCAAATTGAACGCCAGAAGTAATCAAATCATCGATCCGATCAGATGCTTCTCGGACGACCATTTCGACGATTTTCGGGTCACTGAGGCCACAACCTGCTTCAATGGTGTCATCTATGTGTGCTTCGTAATCGGTTTTTGACATCGCTGCAGCAATACCGCCTTGGGCCCAATTGGTGGATGAATCTGACAGATTTTTCTTGGTCACAACCATCGTTGACAATCCCGCTCTAGCACAGCGGGTTGCAACAAACAGTCCAGCGATTCCGGATCCGACAACCACAACGTCTGCCATACGGCCCATCCTCGTGGCCCCGCGTCCTCTATTCTGACATTCAACGTTACGCTGCCCGGGGGGACCCGGCGATAGTCATAATACTCGTCCGGTATACAATGTAGACAATGGGTCGAGGGAAGCATGTCGCGAAACTCGCAGCAGGCCTGTTGCTCACAGTCCTCACATTGTGGAATCTTCACTTTGGCTTCTATCAAATGGGTAGTGGAGAGATGCACAAACTCGTCTTGACGATGGTTTTCAGCGGAGCTTGCAGTGAATCTGCCATTCAGAGTGATTTGAACACCTCTGGGATATCGGAATGCCTGCAGCCACTGGGGACTTGGGAACCTGTCGACGTAATCCTACTTTCCGTGGGTGTGATTTTCACTTGGACAGCCTTGCGCGCAATGTTTTCCAATCAGAATAAACCCAGCAGATCTGAACGCCAGGGCAAGCGCTTCCAACGACTTGGAATGTTGGTCGCCTTTGTTGGTATCGCAGATTTCTTTGGCATGTTGTCCGACAATGGCCAACCCCTCGATGCGGGCGAACTTCTCGGCTTCCCACTGACGGGTGGAATGTCATTGATTCTCCTCACGATAGCGCTGTTACTTTCCCTGATTGGGGGTTCGTTGCGAAGAAGAGGTCAACGCTCCCGTGGCAGTGCCGCAGGGTCGCGCAAATTCATGGGCCCAGCAGAGCGCCATCTTGGTGGCGATTTTTCGGTGGGTGATCTTCGCCGTGCTCTGATGTTGGATGCGTTTGAAGACCCGTTCCAAGTTGGCGCTGACGACAACTGGGGTGGCGATGTAGGTCGGACCTGTCATTACTGCAATGGAGAAGGTTGCAATCAATGTGATTTTAGCGGGTCTTTGGGCTGATAATAAACGTGTTACGGCGCCTCAGATAGCGGTGGAAAATCAACCTCCTCTCGTGTGCGCGAAGCACAGTGTTTAAGGTGGTCGGAAATCCCAGTGCATGCTATCGTGTATCTTTTGAGATATACAATCAGGTGAGATGGGATGTTTCTGAAGGCAATTGAACTAGAGAATTTCAAGTCGTTCAAAGGGGAAGTGGTGATACCGTATGAATTGGGTTTCACAGCAATTACTGGCCCCAACGGCAGTGGTAAAAGCAACTGTGGGGATGCCATACAATTCGTGCTGGGTCCCCGTAGCGCCAAGAGTTTGCGAGCCCAGAATGTCAAGGATTTGATTTTCAATGGAGGCAAGAAGGACAAACCAGCCCGTTCATGCACAGCAACCCTCGTCTTTGACAACCCACGCAACGCCTCAGGTCAGCGTCGCCTCCGCGTCGATACCGACGAAGTTCGCTTCACTCGCACGGTCAAACTCAATCGTAAGAATGACTCTGTGACCGCTTACTATCTCAACGAACGCAGTTCAACCAGTACTGAATTCCGTAGAATCTTCACCGAGGCCGGAGCCAGAGGGGACGGTTACAACATCGTCCTACAGGGTGACGTCACGCATCTAGCGACCATGACCAGTCGTGATCGGAGGAAGGTATTGGATGATGTCGCAGGAGTTACTGCCTACGATGACGAAATCAAGCGTGCCGATCGCCAACGGAAGAAGGCCGAAGAATATCTTGAGCGAATTTCTCTTCTGGAAGACGAACTCAAAGATCGTCTCAAAACACTCAGCAAAGAGCGAGAGCAGGCCATGAAATATCGGAATCTTGCGGAGGCCCTAGACAATGCTCGAATTACAGCCATCCATGCCCGTCACCGTTCACGCCTGAATGAGATTCAGATGATTGCTGATGAGCGAACTGGCTACTTGGCTCGAATCGAAGAACTGTCAGCATCAATCCAGGATACGGGTGCAGAGTTATTGGATTTAGATTGTGAAATCGCTGATATCGAGCGCCAATTGGATTCTGTTCTTGGTGATGATGGCAAAGCACTCGGTGAACGACTACGCAAATTGCAAGTTGATGTTGAAACCCGAAAGGATCGCATTTCAGATTCCGAAACTACAATCGAAGAGGCAGAGGATGAGATCGAGATCCTCTCCAAAGAACAATCCAGTGCCCAAGGGGCACTTGAAAAGCATCTAGAAGACCTCACCGAGGCCCAAGAAGCACTCGTCAAGGCCGATGCTGATATGGAGTCGGCCGCTGCTGAAGAAAAGGCAGCGAGAGACGCAATTTCTGGCGGTGACCGTGCGACCCACGACCTCAACCGGGCCTTCGGAAAGGCCACTGAAGCTGTCTCCAAAGCCGACGAATCACGAGTCAACACATCCCTTGAGGCCGATCGTGCTTTGAACAAAGTGACGATGACAGAGGAGCGACTTGCTGAACTTGAAGAATCCCTCGCCGATGCTCGCTTGACACGCGATGACCTCCAATTGGTTGGTGAAGACCTCCAAATAGAAGATGGTGATAATGATCGAAGCAAATTGGCGGAAGAACTCACTCGTCTGCAGCGTCAAGAAAGAACTCTGATGGATCAGACCGAGGATGTCGAAAGACAAGTCCGGGAAGGAGAACGCTCACTCGCTCGTGCCCAGGGTGAAATGGAAAACAAGTCGGGTTCGAAAGCGGGCCTTGTTCAAGCGGTATCAGCCATTATGTCCCTCAAAGATTCCGGCCAGGTCCAAGGGATATTAGGGCCACTAAGCCAACTGTGTGAACCGAAAGATGCAGAGCATGAAGAGGCTCTATCCTTCGCGGTCGGTGGTGGAATGAACAGTATCATTGTCCGAGATGATGAAACCGCCGCGACCTGTATCAAGTGGTTGCGTGATAACCGAGCCGGTCGTGCAACATTCTTGCCACTGAACAAACTCACCGTTCGCCGACCCGGTGGTAAGGCGGTCATGACAGCACGCCAAGATGGTGTGGTGGGTTTCGCATTCAATCTTCTAGAATTCGATGAATCCATCGAATCTGCAGTCAAGCACGCTGTTCGCGATACACTGATTGTTCGAGACATGGGCACAGCTCGCCGACACATGGGTGGTGTCCGTATGGTGACTCTTGACGGCAGTGTGACCGAAGCAAGTGGTGCTATGGTTGGTGGTGCGCTTCGAGGTCGAAAGCCAAAATTCGGCGGTAACATTGCTGGGATGAACGCGGTACAGCAAGCCGAAACAGAACTCAGCCGTCTCGAACTTCTTTCAGATACGGTCAATGCAGCACTTGCCGAATCACGACAAAACCAACACCGCCTTCGAGAACGAATCAACAATTTGGGTGGTGACGACTCCAGTTTGAAACTACGAGCTTGGCAGGAAGATATGAAGCGTGCAAATACGGCCTTTGAATCGGCCGAAGACAAGGTCAAGGTCTGCAATGCTCAATTGGTTGAGGCCAATAATCTCCACCAAAAGACACAGAACCACGCCGATGCCGCTAACGAGGCATACAACAATGCGGTCACAGTTCGTCAGGAAGCATCCGACAGTCTACTTTCCTCATCCCCCGAGCATCTATCTGAGCGGCTCAGGGCCAGCGATGAATTGCGTGTTGCTGCCATGCAGGCAAAGATCGATGCTGAATCCAAACTCGCAACAGGCAATGCGAATACCGAACTATTACAACACAATGCCAAAGAGATTGAGCGTCGAATTACTGAGCAATCATCAGCGATTGAAAAGGCTCAATCGCGAATTGATGAACTCAATGCGGAGATTGAGACACTCGGTGGCGAATTGGCAACGGTATCCGAGGCCCACGAACAGGTTGCTGAAGAGCACCGTGAACTCAACGAACGCTCCAAATCCCTTCGTGAAGATCGGGCTGGAATCAAAGCGGCACTCGAACAAAACAGTGGGAAAAGAGAATCCCTCCGGAATCGGTGCAATGAACTCTCACAGGAGATTGAGAACAAGCGGCGACTTTTGGAAGAACTCACACAAGAAATGTCCACTCAGAACGTCGAACCTCTCTCTGAGGATATCGATTTGCCCAGTGTGGGTGATGCAGAGTCAAGTGTTCGCAATATCGAGCGCCGAATAGGGAACCTTGGCGATGTCAATATGATGGCCATCGAGCAATATGATGAGGCTGAAGAACGCCTTGTACGAATTACAGACGATTCCAGCGTGTTGCGTAAGCGCCGAACAGACCTCATTGGCCTCACTGAAAAATTGGAAGGCGAACGTAAGTCAAGACTGACCACAGTACTGGAAATCGTCTCTGAAAATTTCAAGCGGGTTTACAGTCGATTGTCGGATGGTGGCAATGCAGAGTTACGCCTTGAGAACCCGAAGGAGCCCTTCACAGGTGGCCTAGAAATGTGGTGTCAACCCAGGGGTAAATCCAGCAAGAGTAAACTCAGTCTACTTTCAGGTGGCGAGAAATCGATGGCGGCATTGGCACTGATTTTCGCCATCCAAGATTACGAACCCAGCCCATTCTACTACTTCGACGAAGTCGATCAGAATCTGGATGCATACAACGCTGAACACATCGCTCGGTTGTGCCGCCTCCGCAGTCAGCGTGCCCAGTTCATCATGGTCACACTGCGAAAGGTCAGCCTCCAACTTGCTGACCATCACATCGGCATCACTCACGCTGGTGATGGTTGCAGCCGCCGTATTACCGACTTTGATCGAGAGCAAGCCATCGAACTTGGTGAAGCTGCTCAGGCTGAACTCGATGCGGCCACAGCAACCCTTGAGAAGAAGGCAGAGTTGACCAAGAATCTACCAGACCCATCCAAGATGGAATCAGTTCCCGAGGAATTGCCAACACCGGCCAGTCTCGGAGGGACCCTGCTTGATGCCGAATCGGGTGATGAAGAAGAGGCTGAATCTGAAGCCACTGATGAAGGACCTGAAATTGTCGAAACAGAGGGTCCAGACATTTCCATCAGTTCTCTTGCAGACCGGGCGGCGGACGACAAGGAAGACATGGATGAAAAGTTGGATTGGGTACGCGCTGTTGATGCCAAAAAGGCCGAAGAAGAAGCCGAATCGGAGGCTGTTGAGGAAGCGGCTGAGGCCCCTGAAGTAGAGGAACAGGAGTGATTTCATGTCTCTACTTGAGACCCGTGATATGCAGGCAACAAT
>Ga0066836_10001145_pt1 | contig 13691 bp, 15 predicted proteins | sample ETNtaG_18_FD_71568 | JGI IMG/M metagenome (GOLD analysis project Ga0066836, IMG submission 71568) | Marine microbial and viral communities from oxygen minimum zone, Eastern Pacific Ocean - ETNP201302SV91 | ecosystem: Environmental > Aquatic > Marine > Oceanic | place: Pacific Ocean: Eastern...
TTTTTATTAACTCACAATCACTATGATCATTTAGATTATAGAACAATAAAAAAATTTCCTTATAAAGAGGCTGACGTCCTAACTCCTCTTAAGCTTGGAAGATATTTTACTAAAAATAAATTTAATAAAGTTAAAGAAATGGATTGGTATGACCAAATAACAATTAATGATTTGAAAATTACATTTGTTCCTGCAGTACATTGGTCAAAAAGAACATTAACTGACACTGATAAAACTTTGTGGGGTAGTTTTTTGATAGAATATAAAAATAAAAAAATATTTTTTGCTTGTGATACTGGTTATGGAAATATTTATAAAGAGCTTGGAGAAAAATATGGACCTATTGATTTAACTTTTATTAATATAGGAGCCTATAATTTTTACCCCATAGCTCCACAAAAAGATAAGTCTATTTTTCACACAAACCCTGAAGAGGCATTAAATATTGGTCAAGATTTAAAAAGCAAAAAAGTTTTAGGAATGCATTGGGGAACCGTAGTACTTTCTCTTGAAGACCCATTTGAACCTCCAGTAAGATTTAAAAATGCAACCAACATGTATGGTTATCATGAAGATGATGCTATTATATTTAAAATTGGTGAGGTGCAAAAATTGGAAAATTTATTATGAAAATTGAAAACATTAGAGCTTGTGTATTTGATGCATACGGAACTTTATTTGATGTAAACTCTGCTGCTGCAAAATGTAAAAAAAAACTTGGAAGTAAATGGGAAGGTTTTGCTAACGCTTGGAGAACTACTCAACTTGAATATACCTGGCTAAGAAGTCTTATGAAAAAACATAAAAACTTTTGGGAAATTACCGAAGACTCTTTAGATCATGCTATGGAAACTTTTAAAATAAAAAAAGAAATGAGAAGTGAATTACTAGATTTATACAAAAAACTTAACCCTTATCCCGAAGTTAAAGAATGTTTAGAAAAACTAAAAACTAAAAACATTAAAATAGCCATTTTATCTAATGGCACCCCGGATCTTTTGAAAGAATTAGTAGAAAGCAATAATATTCAAAATTATTTTGATGATATTTTATCCATCGAATCTGTTGGAATATATAAGCCCAATTCTAGGGTTTATGAAATGCCAGTTAAAAAGTATGGTTGCAAACCTGAAAATATCTGTTTTATGAGTTCTAATACTTGGGATGTTTCGGGTGGAGGTGTTTTTGGTTATAATGCTGTTTGGGTAAATCGTTTGAATAAAGTTTTTGACAAATTGGATTATAAACCCAAATATGTAATTAATAATTTAAAGGAGTTGCTAAATATAATTTAATTATGACACGAGTCGTTACAATAGAAAAAACAGGTGGGCCAGAAATTCTACAGGTTAAAAATATTAACCTTAAAAACCCAGGTCCAGAAGAAGTTTTAATTGAGCATAAGGCTATTGGACTTAATTATATAGATACTTATCATCGTTCAGGTTTATATCCGCTTCAATTACCATCTGGAATAGGTGCTGAAGCATCAGGTATTATAAAAAAAATTGGATCACAAATTAAAGATTTTTCAGTTGGTGATAGAGTGTGTTATGCGGGAGCTCCTCTTGGATCCTACTCTTCTGAGAGAAACTATCCAACTAAAAACCTTATTAAAATACCAAAAGAAATTGATTTTGACATTGCGGCAACTTTAATGACAAAAGGTCTGACTACATTTTATTTGCTTCATAAAACTTATCCTGTTTCTTCAAGTGAAACTATTTTATTTCATGCTGCTGCTGGTGGTGTTGGGCAAATTTTTTGCCAGTGGGCAAAAAGCTTGGGCTGTAAAATTATTGGGACCGTAGGTTCAGATGAAAAAATTAGTATAGCCAAAAAAAATGGTTGTGATTTTGTAATAAATTATTCTAAAGATGATTTTGTTAAAAAAGTTTTGGAAATTACAAAAGGAAAAGGTGTTCCTGTTGTTTATGATGGCGTGGGGAAAAACACTTTTAATGGTTCAATTGAGTGCCTTAAAATAAGAGGAATGATGATATCTTTTGGTAATGCATCAGGCCCTGTTTTAAATATTGATGTAATAAAAATGATACAACCAAAAGGTATTTATTTTACAAGACCTGTAATGGGACAATATTTAGGAACAAGGGACGAAATAGTAGAAGGTTCTCAAAAATTGTTTGAAAAAATAATGTCTGGGCAAATTAAAGTAAAAATTTTTAAAAAATATAAATTAGAAGAAATTACGCAGGCTCATAAAGATTTGGAATCTAGAAAAATTATTGGACCCGCGGTTATTATTCCTTGATGGAAAAATTCAAGATATTTATACAACTGACAAGGTTAAACAAACCCATAGGTTTTTTACTTTTATTTTGGCCATGTGCATGGGGTCTTACGCTAGCATATTATTATAGCGGAACAACAACTCTATATACAAAATATATACTGTTGTTTTTTTTGGGCTCTGTTTTAATGCGAAGCGCTGGCTGCATTTTTAATGACATTATTGACAGAGATTTAGATAAGAAAGTTCAAAGAACAAGGGAAAGACCGATTGCTTCTAAAAAAATTTCAGTTTTTGAAGCATTTATTTATGTAGCCATTCTTTGTTTAGCAGCCCTGCTAATACTTGTGCAATTTAATTTGCTCACAATATTACTTGGAATGGGGTCGATGGCTTTTGCGTTTGCTTATCCCTTTATGAAAAGAATTACATATTGGCCACAACTTTTCCTAGGTTTAACTTTTAATTGGGGAATAATAATGGGATGGACATCAATGATAAATAGTATATCGATTGAACCACTTATTCTATATCTCGCAGCCATATTTTGGACACTCGGCTATGACACAATTTATGGACTTCAAGACATACATGATGATGAAATTATTGGTATTAAATCAACATCGATAAAATTTAAAAATAATGTAAAAGTTTTTGTTGGAACCTGTTATATCTTATGTATTTTATGCGTTTTAATATTGGGTCTTTTAATGGAAATAAATAAATATTCTCTGCTATTATCAGTATTCTTTATTTTATCTTTAATGTATCAAATAAAAATTTTTAAATCTGATAGTCCCAAATCTTGCCTTTTCTGTTTTAAAATGAATAATTTTACTGGGTTATTTATTTTTTTATTTATTTTTTCTTTTAATTTATTATGAATTATACAACTTTAAAAAAAAATTTATTAAGACTGTACCACTCTTATATTAAAAAATATTTTGATAAACTAATACTTTCACTTTTATTATCTCTTGTGGTCGCTGGCAGTACAGCAGCAATAGCTTGGTTGCTTGATCCAGCAATTGAAAAAATGTTTATGGAACAAGACAAAACAATGATGTTACTAATACCAGTTGCCATCATTTTGGCTTTTACAGGCAAAGGTTTGTCTTTATATTTTGCTAGAGTTACATTAATTAAAGTTGGTAATACAATTGTAACTACTCTTCAAAAACAAATTGCTTCTACAATATTAAAATCAGACCTTCATACAATAGAATCGAAACACTCTGGAAAATACATTTCTAATATTATGTTTGATGTTGGCCAGGTCAATACATTTGTTACCAATGGTGTTTTAAATTTAATGAAAGATAGTTTAACTTTAATTGTTTTGGTTGGTTTGATGTTCTATCAAAATTGGAAATTGGCGTGTTTTGCTTTATTGATGATGCCCTTTGCAGCATTAGTTGCTAAATCTTTAGGAAAAAGAATAGGGAAAGCAACCAAACAAAGCATAGTTTTAAATGCAAGCTTACAATCATATTTGTCCGAAATGTTAAGGGGAACAAGAATGATAAAAATTTTTCAGCAAGAAAAATTTGAAACTGATAGATCTAACAAAATCCTTACGGACAATATGGATATAAGAAACAAAGTTGCAATGATTATGATTAGAGCCACTCCAATCATGGAGCTTTTAACAGGCATCATGATAGCGGGATTTATCTACTATTCTGGATTTATGATTACGAGCGGTGAAATGGGAATAAATAATTTCTTCTCCTTTTTAACCGCCATGATGTTGGCCTATCAACCAATTCGTTCATTAGCTACTATAAATATGATGTTTTATCAGGGTGCCGCTGGTGCCGAGAGAGTTTTTAAAGTATTGGATAAAGAACCAGATATTAAAGCAAATGAAAACTATCCAAATCTAAAGATTAATACTGGTGAAATAGAATTTGAAAATGTAAGCTTTGTTTATCCTGAAACAGAAATAGCAGCAGTAAAAAATATAAATATCTCAGTTAAAGGGGGTGCTACCGCAGCATTGGTGGGCCATAGTGGAGCAGGTAAAAGTACAATTATAAATTTAATTCCACGATTTTACGATCCAAAAGAAGGAAGTATTCAAATAGATAAACAAAAAATTAATGAAATATCACTTTTTTCTTTAAGAAAAAATATATCCTTAGTTAGTCAAGATATAGTGCTATTTGATGACACTGTTCGTGCAAATATAGCGTATGCAAATCTCAATGCATCTGAAGAAGAAATTAAAAAAGCATGTGAATTTGCAGCAGCCAGTGATTTTATTAATGATTTACCAAAATCTTATGACACGCTAATCGGTGAAAATGGCATCCGATTATCTGGTGGTCAAAAACAAAGAGTTTCTATAGCAAGAGCTGTTTTAAAAAATGCTCCAATAATACTATTGGATGAAGCCACTTCATCGCTAGATTCTGAGTCTGAAGAAAAAGTTCAAAATGCAATAATAAATTTAACCAAAAACAAAACGACTTTGGTTATTGCCCATAGGTTATCAACAATTATTAGAGCGGACAAAATATTTGTTCTAAACCAAGGAAAAATTGCTGATTTTGGCACACATAGTGAACTGTTAAAAAATTCTATGATTTACAAAAATCTATACAGCAAACAATTAAGCGCATAACCTTATGTATTTTTGGTATAGACTTATTACATACCTTTTTTATCCCTTTGCACCAATTTATTTATATTTTAGAAAAATAAAAAAAAAAGAAGATGCAACTAGCTATAAAGAAAAGCTATCTAGAATAGAAATCATAAGAGAAAAAGGTTTTTTAATTTGGTTTCATGTAGCAAGTGTTGGAGAAGCAATGAGCATACTCCCATTGATTGAAGATTGTCTGGAAGAAAAAAAAATAGATAAAATTCTTTTAACATCGATAACTTTAAGTTCAGGAAATATTTTAAAGAAAAGATTTAATCAAAATGTAAAAGTGTTTCATCAATTTTTGCCTTTGGATATTCCTATTTGGACAAATAAATTCTTAGATCATTGGAAACCAAATTTATCAATTTTCATTGATTCTGAAATTTGGCCAAATTTAATTTCACAAATAAGTAAAAAAAAAATTCCTTTACTGCTAGTAAATGCAAGAATAACAAAAAAAAGCTTTGATAGATGGAAATTAGCAATAGGTTCCGCAAAAAAAATATTTGGGATGTTTGATCTATGTATTGCGTCTAATAAAGAAAGTGAAAATTTTCTTAAAATTTTAGGAGCAAAAAATATAAAAAGCCATGGCAATCTAAAATTCTCAAAAATTAAAACTGAATTAAATAATAAATTAGATTCTAACTTTTTAAATAAAATTCAAAACAGAAAAATATGGTGTGGCGCTAGCACGCATCCAACAGAAGAAATTTTTTGTGCAGAATCGCATTTAAAAATTAAAGAGAATTATAAAAATATTTTAACCATTATTATTCCAAGACATATAGATAGGGTTAAAACAATTTATGAAGAATTATCAAAACTTGATCTTAAAATTGTTTTATCTAGTAATTTAAGTCAGGCAGATACTAACACTGATATAATCATAGTGGATTCCTATGGAGAGTCCTTAAAATTTTACAGTATATCAAAATATGTTTTTCTTGGAAAATCTCTTGCTGCCTCTTTAACAAAAGATAGCGGGCAAAATCCGATTGAGCCCGCAAGATTAGGTTGCAAAATTTTTCACGGTCCATATGTCAATAATTTTGAAGAAATTTATAAATACTTAAATGAACTGGGCATTACCAAGAAGGTAAATAATTCTAATGAATTAAGCCTATCATTAGTTGAAGAATTTAAAGATAATAAACCAAAAAATCCAGAGATTGCTGAAAAAATAGAAACTTATGGTCAAAATATATTAAATAATGTCACAATGGAAATTAAAAAATATATATAAATTATTATAGATGAATTTGTTTAAGCCAAAGTTTTGGGACAAAAATCAAATCTCATTTTTTTCTGTCTTATTATTTCCAATAACCCTTTTGATTAAATTCCTAGCTTTTTTTAAAGCTTCTCTAACAAAAAAATATGAATCTCCAATTCCTATTATTTGTGTTGGAAATATCTATTTGGGTGGAACTGGAAAAACCCCGTTATGCATTGAAATATTTTCGATTTTAAAAAATTTAAATATGAAGCCGGCTTTTATTAGAAAGCAATATGCTCACTTCCAAGATGAAACCAATCTCCAAAAAAGTATAGGTCCAATTTATCAGGGCAAACAAAGAATTGAAGCTATACTAGAAGCAGAAAAAAATAATATAAATGTTGCTATTCTTGATGATGGTTTTCAAGATTTTTCTATAAAAAAAAATTTATCAATCGTTTGTTTTAATGAAAAACAATGGATTGGTAACGGACTAACTATTCCCTCGGGGCCTCTGAGAAGCGATCTTTCTGCTTTAAAAAAAGCTGACTGCGTAATTATAAATGGTAAAAAAAATAATAATATCGAAAATAGAATACTTGGTGAAAATGAAAAAATAAAAATCTTTTACTGTAATTATAAACCTCAAAATGTTGATCAATTTAAAAATAAAAAAATTATAGCTTTTGCAGGTATTGGAAACCCTGAAAATTTCTTCGATCTATTAATAGAAAATAAGTTAAATATTATTGAAACAGTAAAATTTCCTGATCACCATGATTATTCGGAAAAAGAGCTAGAAAATTTATTAAATAAAATAAAAGATAATAACTCTATCTTACTAACAACAGAAAAAGACTACTTTAGAATTTCTGAAAAAAATAAAATAAAAATCAAATGTTTAAAAATAAATATTGAAATAGAAAATAAGAATCAGTTTATTGAAGAAGTGAAAAAAATTATATGAAAATCATTAAATATTTTTTTGAATTTATAAGCATAATTTCATTATTTTGTATTTTTAAAATTATCGGGTTGAGAAATGCATCAAGCCTTGGCGGTATTCTGGGAAAAACTATAGGCCCATTATTTAGATCAAAAAAAATTATCAAACAAAATATTAAAACGGGATTAGGCGAAATTGATAAACAAAAAGAATCTGAAATTATTAATAGTATGTGGTCAAATATTGGAAGAACCTTTGCTGAATATGTCTTTTTAAAAGATTTTAAATTTAATAAAACAAATTTTAACCATATGAAGATTGCTGGCACAGATTACCTAGATGAAATTAAAAAAAATAATGAAACAGTAATTTTTTATTCAGCTCACCTTGCAAATTTCGAACTTATGGCAATGGAATTGGATAAATCTGGAATTAAGTGTGCAGCAATATATAGACCTTTGAATAATTTCTTTTTAAATCCCTTAATGGAATATTTTCGAATGAAATATATTTGTCCTAATCAAGTTCCAAAAGGCCGAATAGGCATGAGGGAGATAATAAACAAAGTTAAAGATGGCTACAGTATAGCTCTAATGGTTGATCAGCGTGTCAGCGAAGGGCCTAGAACTCCTTTTTTTAATAAACCTGCCCACACCACAACTATACCTGCGCAACTAGCTTTGAAGTATAATTGCAAATTGGTACCTATTTCTTTGGAAAGAAAAGAAGGTCCTAATTTTGAAATGATTATTCATGAACCTTATAAAATTGAAAAAACAGGTAATAATGAAGAAGATTCAAAAAATATCACACTTAAAATTAATCGGATAATAGAAGAAATGATAATTAAAAATCCAAAACAGTGGATCTGGTCACATAATCGCTGGAAATAAATATGATTCAAGAAACAACTTTTAAAGTTGCTCCGAGTGGACTCGATTATGCATTAAAATGCAAAAGATGTTTATGGTTATCACACAAAGGCATCAAGCTTGATGCTTTTTTCCCTCCGATATTTAATGCGTTTGATCTTATACAAAAAAAATTTTTAATTACTCAATCCGTAAAATTAATGTCAAAAGCTTTACCCGATGGTCGTATTATGACAGAGCTTAGTGGATTTATAGGATCGTCTACACTTAAAGATAAAAAAGGAAGATCTTTTGTAATTAGTGGTAAAACTGATGTGGTTGTCGAATTTAAAACTAATCCAAAAAAATACGGAATTATAGATTTAAAAACTACCAATATTAATCCATCAAAAATTGAAAACTATAAGCTGCAATTAGAAAGTTACGCATCCATTTTCCAAAATCCAAATTCTAAAACTCCAAAATTTTCTGATATTGAAGAATTAGGACTATATCTTTTTGAACCAAAAGAGATTACTGAAATTTCTAAAGGCTCTTGTAACATGAAATTTGAAACTTTGTATCTAAAAGGTAATAGATGTCACGATGCATTAATAAAAAGAGTTACTGATATTATTGATATTTATTTGATGAAAGAACCACCAGAATATAATCCAGCTTGTGCTAGCTGCAAATTTGTTACTTCTTTAAAAAAAGAAAAATATATTTAAGTTACTGAATATCAAGAACTGTTGCTGGGTCCAGACGTGTTTGAAACCAATTAAGCCTAACATCTAAATGAGCGCCTGTTGATCTTCCTGTTGAGCCAACAGTACCTATAACATCTCCTTGTTTAACTTCTTGACCTTTTTTAACTATTAATGTTTTCATGTGCATATACAGCGTCGAAATACCATGACCGTGATCAAATATTAAAGTACCACCTGTATAAAATAGATCGGGCTCAGCTAAGGTCACAACTCCATCTAACATAGCTTTAATTTCCGTCCCTTCTTCAGCTGCAAAATCTATACCGTAATGAGGCCATTTAGGTTTTCCATTTAAAATTCTTTGACTTCCATAAACGCCAGTGATGATTGCGTTTTCTAATGGATTAATAAATTTATTTTTAAAAAAAGTTAAATTGCTATTAACAGCTCTAGCCTCTCCTATCCATTTATTTTCCCTTTTTATTCTTTCATACACTTCTTCTGGAGGCGTTACTTTTTTTTCTTCAAGTCCATCTATTCTTTGAATTTTATATTCTCTTTTAAAAACTTTTTTTACAATTTTTTTTTCATTTATTGTGATTACCACGTCATTTTTTCTATCTCTACCCAATCCAAAAGCAAAATATCCGTCAGATGTAACTTTTATTTTTTTTTTATCAATAAAAACCTCTGAGCCTGGTTCAGTTTTTCCAAGAATAAATGAACCTTGGACAAATTTTCCATCAAATGTAGCGGCAAAACTTGTGGTTGTAATTAATAAAAAAAAAAAACTAATTAAAATTCTCATTTCTTATTTAATTCCTCATATCTTTGTTGCGCTTCTTTTGGCGAATAATAGGCTTCCTGCAACTCAACATTCCAATAGGTTAATTGGTTGAGAGGTATATTTTTCCCTGAAACTGCACAAACAACATGGTCCCCCTCTTCAATAATTTCGAAACTATTTGGATTAAATTTAAGTTTTGCTTTATTTCGGTTCATATATATTTAATTTCTAATATATCTTTAATAATATATGAATTTAGCTGTTATAGGAAGCGGTGGACGTGAGCATGCGATATGCTACAAATTAAAACAATCACAAAAAATTAAAAAATTAATATGCATACCAGGTAATGCTGGTACCCAAAAAATAGCTACAAATATAAAGGAAGACATCTCAGATTTTGAAGCCCTTTATCAAATAATAAAAAAGCAGGAAATTGACATGGTTGTTGTCGGCCCTGAACAGCCCTTAGTTGATGGAATAGTCGATTTTTTAAATGAAAAAAAAGTTAGAGTTTTCGGTCCTGATAGATTTGCATCTCAATTAGAAGGCTCAAAAACTTTCATGAAAAATTTATGTAAAAAAAATAATATACCAACAGCACATTTTGGAACCTTTAATAATATTAACGAAGCCTCTAGTTTTATAAAGCAAGTTGGAGTTCCGATAGTTGTAAAAGCTGATGGTTTAGCTGCTGGTAAAGGAGTATCAATATGCACAACAGAAGAAGAGGCTTTAAAAAATACAAAAGAAATTATAGAAGGCAAATTTAAATCCTCCAATAAAGTTGTTTTAGAAGAATTTTTAGAAGGAGAAGAGTTGAGTTTTTTTGTGATAGTTGACAAGAATTCTTATCTATTTTTTGGCTCAGCACAGGATCACAAAAAGGTAGGTGAAGGAGATACAGGACCTAATACTGGAGGAATGGGAGCCTACTCCCCTGCGCCTTTACTTACAGATAAACTTGAAAAAAAAATTAAAAAAAAAATTATAGAACCTACCCTTAAAGCTATGAAAGATTTAGGTCATCCATATCAAGGTTTTCTATATGCAGGTTTAATGATTAAAAAAGAAGAACCTTATTTAATTGAATATAACATTAGAATGGGCGATCCAGAGTGCCAGGCTCTTATGATGAGGCTAGAAACAGACTTGTTAGAAATAATAGACTCTGCAACCAAAAATAAAATAAGTAATTTAAAAATTGAATGGACAAAAAAAAATTCTATTACTATTGTTTTGTGTGCCAAAGGCTATCCGCATAATTATATTAAAGATAGTGAAATAAAAAATTTATCAAAAATTTTATCGGATAAAGATAATCAAATATTTCACGCCGGAACTTATGAAAAGAATAATAAAATTTATTCTAACGGTGGAAGAGTACTAAATATAACCACATTGTCAGAAAGTTTAGCTGAGGCAAGAAATATATCTATGAGAAATATAAATAAAATAAATTGGTCTGATGGTTTTTTTAGGCAAGATATTGGATGGAAAGTAATAGACAATAAGTAACAATGAGAATCATAGCAGGAAAACTAAAAGGAACCACACTACATATTCCTAAAGATAAAAACACCAGGCCACTTAAAGATAGTGTAAGAGAAAATATTTTTAATCTTTTAACTCACTCAAACAAAATCTCATTAGAACTGAAGCAATCAAATATTTTAGATTTATATTCAGGCACGGGTTCATTTGGATTAGAATGTTTATCAAGACAAGCTGCGAGTGTTTGTTTTGTTGAAAGTGAAAAAAATGCAATTGAGGTTTTGGAAAAAAATATTAAAAAACTAAAGGTAGAAAGTAAAATAAAAATATTTTTTAACGATATTTTTGATTTGATAGAAAAACAAAATGTTTTTAAATTAAAATTTAACTTAATTTTTTGTGATCCTCCTTATAAAGATACAAATATAGAAAAATTAATTAAATTAATATTTGACAAAAACCTGATAATCAAAAATGGAATTATAATTATACACAGAAACAAGAATACTAAGGAAAAATTTCCACATCATTTTGAAATACTGGAGGAAAGAGTATATGGAATATCAAAAATAATTTTTGGAAGATTTTTATCTTAAAATTTTTTTTGTTTCAGTTTTAACTTGCTCAACAGCTGGTTGATCAAATGGATTTACATTCATTAAACGTGATAAAAGTATCGTTTCTAGAGCAAAGAAAGTAAAAATTTCTCCTAACTCCTCTTCACTTTTTTTGTTAAAAGTAATTTGTCTGTATGGTATTTTTTTTAATCTAAAAATATTTTTCACAGCATTACATTGCGCATTAATAATAAATTTTAAATTTTTATTTTTTAAAAATTTCATATTTTCTGGAATAATGTTTTTAGAAATTTTGAATTTATTTTCTTTTTGTGATGAATTAAAAAAAGTGAAAAATTTATCTTTAGGGCCGTCTAAATAGAGCTGTAAAAGACTATGATGGTCCTTTGGACCAAATGATAATATTGGATTAACTCCTTTACCTTTTTTGCCTAGACTCTCTGCAACAAGCTGTTGGTACCAATATCCCAAGTCATTTAAATTTGAATCATAATTCAAAATGACCGAATTATTAATTTTTTTTGAAATAAATGTATATATGCTTGCTACATTTTGAATTAGGATTGAAGTAAAACTTTTATTTTTAATTAATCCTTTTAAGTTTTTAAATTTTTTTAAATTTAAGCCCATTAATGCCGATGGAAACATTCCAGTTTCTGAAAGCACAGAATAACGACCACTTATAAATTCTTTGTGTTCAATAACTTTAGCATGATATTTGTTTGCTATTTCTATTAATGCATTATCGGTTTGTTCGGCAATAATAATTAATTTATTTTTTAATGAATTTTTTGAAAAAACAGCACCAAGATTTACTATTGTTTCAATAGTTTTGCCAGATTTCCCAGCCACAATAAAACAAGAATTTTTTAAATTATTTATTTTCTTATAGTTTAAATTTAAGTTTGGATCTAAATTATCGAAGAAAAATACTTTTTTTTTAATTTTTTTTCCTAAAAAAGAATAAATACTTTTTGTTCCTAATATTGATCCGCCCATACCAATTATAATAATATTTTTATATTGAGAAAATTTCCTAACAGTTTTTTTTGAAAAATCAAATTCATAGTTTTTTTCATATGAATCTAACAAAGGAATTTGATTATTTCGTAAATCTAATAAAAATGTGCTAAAAACTTTTTTAGTTTTTTTTAAATTTTTTTTATATTCTGTTGATTTGATAAAATAATGTTTAAAAAAATTATTTTTTTTTAACATTTAATTTGATTGTATTTTTTTTAATATAAATCCCTCGGTAGATGATGAGGGAGAGGGCGAATTATCTTCAATTGACGTTCCTAGGGATTTTTCAAAAGTTGAAACTTCTTCCGTAGCAGAAATTCTTTCTTCCGGAGTTGGTAAATTTTCGTAGTCTGGAGGCATGATAAGTGGGTCTTTTTTCTCCACCATAAATTCATCGGTTGATAAATTTTTTTCACCAGTTAAACCTCGCTTTATAGAACCCATTGTTCCACAAGATGTAACAAAAAAAATTATTAGCATTATATATATTGCTTTTTTATGCATTTTTAGAAATCTTTTCTTTTTTTAATAATTCAGTCAATATAAGTCCAATTATACCCACTGTGATAAAAATATCAGCAATATTAAATATAAACCAATGATAATTACCTAGGTGCAGATCTATAAAATCCGGTACAGCAGAATAATATATTCTATCAAACAAATTTCCCAACGAGCCGCCAATAATTATTGCTAATAAATAAACATAAATACCCTTAGACTTTAAAAGAAAATATATAAGGCCTAAATTAACAAACACTATTATTGTGGTAAGAATATGATAATAAGCATTCGCTTCCATAGACGCCAATCCAAACCCAATTCCAGTATTCCATATTAGATAAAAATTTAAAAAAGGAAAAATATAAAAATCAATATCAGTTCCAGACGCTTGCAAATCAATTAAATATAGTTTTGTTAATCTATCAAAAAAAAATATAGTTAATATTATAATAATTTTTTTCATTAAAACTAATTTTTTAGTCCACAATTATTTCTCTGGCATGGGTTTTCTAATATTTTCCAACACCTAGAACATTTTTTTCCTTTAGCTTTGGTCACTAAAACTTTTACGTTTTCTATTCCATTTAGTTTAAAAAGTTTGTCATCTTTTACCATTGGCTTAGCAAGAGCTTTGGATGTAATAAAATACTCTGATAAATCAATGCCCTTAACCAAATC
>Ga0066836_10001146_pt1 | contig 13688 bp, 4 predicted proteins | sample ETNtaG_18_FD_71568 | JGI IMG/M metagenome (GOLD analysis project Ga0066836, IMG submission 71568) | Marine microbial and viral communities from oxygen minimum zone, Eastern Pacific Ocean - ETNP201302SV91 | ecosystem: Environmental > Aquatic > Marine > Oceanic | place: Pacific Ocean: Eastern...
AGGCAAACTGGGCAAGAGGGCATCAGGACGACAATGTTCTGCCCGTACTCGGTTGTGGGGTCGGCGATTACTGTTTTGGAACCGATTTTGAAAACCCGGATTATACAGCTAGTTTACCCGATGGAGAATTTGAAATGACCCTCACCAGCGTTTCCTTCTTTGTCCATCCAGGAAAGGCGGACATGACCTTCAGCAGTTTCCACTCCTTCTTCTTCAGAGAAGCTGGAACCAATCAGTACTACTACGATGACTGCGCCTATGTCGCAGTTCAGAATTCGACAAACAATGTCGATTTCCAAAACCCGGTATTCGCACCCTTTGATATTGGAGCCACCACAGGCGTATCATCTGGAGACGGCTTGCATCAATTGGGTACATCTACAAATCAAGTTCCAGCCGGGAAGTGTGGGAATTTATTGGGCACAAATGGCCCACAGGCCGGCGATTATGTACTTGCAGGAAATGGCACAACCTCGTCGAATAGTCCCAGTGGTTGGTCAGATGTCAAACTCGATCTAAGTCAACATCAAGGTCGATATATCAAACTCTTGTTTATTCACGAAGTCAATCCACGTCAAGGCGCTTTCCCAGTTGAGATGTTGAATGCTGGTTGGTATATCGACGGTGTCCGCGTTGGAGACCCTCTACCAGCTCAGGGTGATGTGACCCTCCGCTCGTTTGCTCCCCAAGCTTCTGGGCAACCTGGATTCCCGGATGGCTATGGTTTGCTAAATCTTGATTTGCTCAAATCCGCCTCTGCAGACTTCGGTGTGGATGTATTGGATGCAGGAACAGGGAATGTTGTGGTGGACCGAAACGGCAACACGCTCTCAAATCTGCAGGGCAGTCTCATTGAATTGTGGGATATTAATGCAGACACCTATCCTCTGATTGATTTCAGATTTACTTATGGTTCAGGATCCTCTAGATTGTCCACACCTATATTGTATGGATTCAGTTTGGGCACTATGGTTGGAACCACATTCAACAGTACGGATGGCGTATTTTTCGAAGGTGGAACATATGGTGATGGAAAGTGGAGTTCCGAATTTAGCGGTGGATCCCAAGTCATGATTTCAACCCGGATTTTAGACAATTCATTCACACCAATTTTGACACGTTCTGATTTCTCAATGCCAGTGGTCGCCATCAAACCAGTAATCACAGACAATTGTGGCGGCCCCAACTTCGTCGTTGGGATGAGCCTCAATTCGGATGCGGACATGACTCAACTGACCAACAATCAGTGGACTGACCTCGCCGCTCCGGCTTTCACAGTCGGCGTCATGGCGAATTATACATCATACTGTGATGTCTTTTCCTTCCATGCCGAGTATCGATTTGCTCACCACTCACGTGGCATCACACTCGATGTGGCGGCAGATGGAGATATTGAGTGGGGAATGACCGACCCGGCGTTTGGTCAATTTGGTCGCCAAGACATGTTCCGTATGGGTGTTGTCAACGGGATTAATGAGGGATCATCAGAACGAACAATTTCCCTTGATATTAATCTTCAAGGCGAGGGTGCGCCCTTCCTTCTACCCAAGGGTGCTACCATTGATTATGCCGAATTCAATTATGAAAACAACAACATCGGCGAATTTGATTTGTCTTTGGTTAGCGGTAATGAGGAGGTTTTACTCGCCAGTAGCCTCTACGAGGGTGACACCCATATCCCATATCCAGGTAGCCCACTTGTTTCCCTACAATCCGACATCCAAAGTCTGTTGGACAATCCGTTGGTACCAGTTGCTTGGGTCGATGAGTATGGCAATGAGTGGTGCTTGTTCCGATTGGCAATCGATGCACCTACATCCACATCGGGGGCATCCATCACATTCCGAGATTTGGACATCCTCTACGATTGGCAGCGAGCCCTCAGCGATTCGAACAATATCGCGCGTGAAATGAACCAAGGTGTCGCTCTCGCTAGTAGTGGTGGAACAGCAGAAAGCGTTGTTGTACCAATTCGAATCGTCGGCGGATCCGGTGGTTCAATCTCGTTGTCATCACTATCGGTTTCCACCACCAGTGGTTACGATTCCACCTACGATGACGGTGGAATTACCGGCATGTATCCAAATGGAGACATCATTGAAATTGTCACAACACACGATGTATCTTCGTCCACAGGCCAAACCTTGGGAGGAGCCAGTCTACTTTTCGAAACTGAAACCGGCAATATGGAACTACGATGGGACAACTCCAATGGAACATTCTGGGAAGAGAGTGATGTTGACGACAAGATTGATTTCATGGCGATGCAGTCACTAGCAGCCGATGCAGATGGCGGTGGTAAGCAGCTCAATTGGCGCTTCCGCGTCAATCCGACATGGGATGACACTCCGAGTGTTAGACTGTATGCAGCAGCGATTTCTAGCACAGGTGTTAGCGGACTCCCCGCTGGGAATTTGCTTCAACCTTCTACCGGTAATGCAGTTGAAAACGATGCAGGAATCATCGACTTCCAACTCTTCAACCAAGGTGGTATTGAACAGACCGATTTGAACAACGCCTACTCAAGTAATTCGATTACAATGGACTTCAATGTCCGATACGAAAACTTGGATGTTGCACCGAACCCCAACAGTTACGAAGTTGTACTGCAAAAGCGCAATCAGTCAGAACTCATGTTTGAGGATTGGTTGTTCGTCGATTCAACATCTGCTACAATTGATGGAGATTATTCGTGGCAACCCACCCTCCCTACCTCAGAAGCTGGCAACGAGCAATATCGACTTCTCATGCACAATTACACCGATGGCGATACCATTTGCCCACCCACAAATTTCAATCCAGACAGTGACTGTGCAATTCGGTTCGCAATCACCCTTGATCCATTTGCTCCCCATCTGATGAACATCTCAGTATTCAGTTTGCAGAGCGATTGGCGTGAACTTGCAGACGACACTTGGGTGAAGGCGAGTAACAATCAGAAATTCCGTGTCGCCGCTCAAGATTTACCGATGGCACCAGAGATTCTGGTCCTCAATTATTGGGTCGAATTTTCAGATGATTGTGGCCTAGATGGGCTTTGTCCGACCGACCCAGGCTATACCGCTGCCGACGCAGGCGAGAAGGATCGAGTTGCTCAGGTGAATGAATATAGTCAGGTCGATTTGGTCCGTCAAACAATGGCGGACACATCTTACTATCTCATCGACCATCCTTGTGAATGTATCAGCGATTATGCAAACAGTGGAATCGATCCACCCCAGATGGTCAGTTTGTATGTATCAGGAGGAGATATTGGTGGCAACCAAATTGACGGTGGTGCATATGGACTCAACGAGGATTTGGTCACATACATCGCGATGGAAAGTCGCACACCCCTGGTCGAAGCATTCCATATTTCAGATTCCCACGGGACTCTGTTGAATGATAACAATCGTTCAATTTATGCTGGTAACGTATACCACTTGTTGGTCGATGGAAAGGATGACAATGGGTGGCAAGATATTGACAAGATCACCATCACCATGAATCCAGCAATATGCAACGAGGTGGGGGCATCGTATGATCCAGAAGGTTGCGTTGAGATATTCTATTCTCCACAAAATGATACGGCTTGGACAAGTGGTGACAACGATTGGCTTGCAATTCAGGATGATTTCGAAAATACCGGTGTTAAACCACGCATGCTCACGCGCGATGGCACGGTCTTGATTTCACCGTTTGAACAGCAATTCACCCTTGATATCCCCATCCGATTGAGTTGGGGTGTCCCTCTGTCTTATGTGGGTGGTGTCAAAACACCAGACGTTGCAATGAAGGACAAGGATGTGAACAACAACGAGGTTCACATCAGTGCAGCAAGAAATCCACAGCGCTGGTCCTACGCTAGTGGAATCCAACTCGACCTGTCCACATTCCAAGTTGAGGACACATCTGGATTCCCAACAGTTGGTGTTGGGTCTCAAGAAGGTGGATTCGTTTACCAAGGAGACATCTTGGTCATCGAAGGCCGATACGTGTTTAGTGCAGGAATCGAAGATTTGGTTTTGGTCAGTCCAGAAATCCCAACTACATTACAGGTCACACGTACGCCGCTTTACCCAGCAGGAATGCCTGACAAGGGATATTCTCCAGCGCTTGTTGATGTGAATGAATATGAGATTGAAAACGGTACTTTCCAATTAATCGTCCCTGCAGCCTCTGCAACCAATGAATATAGTTACACGATGGAATTGTTGAATTTACCAGAGGGTGCGGTAGACAACACACTCGCCTCATCCCGTTCTTTTATCGTCAAGGTTGACGGTGACAGGCCTGACGCCGTTTTCGGTTCATGGGATCTCTCCAACTCGATTACAGGTGAAACCATTGAAGGCAGCATATCTTCATCTCTCATGGGTTGTCTGGATGCTGAAATTTTCATCGATGAATATCAGGATATGGATACCGATTCGGTAAATTTGAATTGGATGTTCTACAAAACTCAGGAAGTTGGTGGATTTGAATACAACTGGACCGAATATCTGAACGCATTTGAAGACGGGCCAGGTTGGGAAAGTACACCTTTGTATCTTGAGAGCTCTCAGGGCCGTATTCGTGCGACTTCGACCTGTTTCAATCTCTGGGATTCCACACAACCACTCCCAGATGACATGGAGAATGTCATCGTCAAGTTCTGGCTGACAGGACATGATACCGCGGGACAAACCATCAATGGTGCCGGTGAATTTGGCAACTCGGTCAACAGTGGTGCGGGAACATACGAAATCGCTTACGAATCGGCAGCATTCAGCATATCCCGTGTGGACATGTCCGTTGACCGACCGATGGCTGAATCTGACTTTGATCTCCTAATCGACTTCAGCAACGAAGGCAACAAGGAAGGTGTTCTGGAAATCCAGATTGTGACATGGATTAGTGGTGAAGCCAGCGCTCCTATCAGTTACACCTGCCCATTCAGTGTTCTTCCCGGTGAAGACACACGTTGGCGAATCTCGATGGATCAATTCCCGAATCCGGCGACAAACGTCAGTTATGTGATTCTAGACATGAACAATCAGGAAATTGCAAGCATTCCTTCCTTCAATGTGGCAAAATACACGGAAGCGGAAGATAGCAGCAATACTGGACTATACATCGGTATTGCAGGTGTTGTAATCGTTCTGATTATAGCCGTCGTAGTCGTCCTTTTGGTTCTCAATAGAACCGTTGAAGATGACGAGTTAGAATACATCGAAGAGGATGATTTCCTTCCGGCTTCGCAACCGGTCACGCCAATGCAAAGCCGTGGCCCACCAGCTACACGAGCAGGTGAGCGAAGAGGCCCTCCTGGTGCATCTCGCAAGCCACCCGCTGCGACGAAGAGTCCAATGGATATTGCCAAGGAGAAGTTCCCGTTCTGGGACGAGGCAACCATTCAGGGTTACTTGGATCAAGGTTGGAACGTAGAGCAACTCGAAGAGTGGCTCGCCAGTCAAGAATGAGGTTGAACAGATGACCGATTCGGCGCCCTTGAGTTGGTCGCCAATCGATTGGGAGGACCCCTGCGGCGGCACCATACGTCTGTGGCCATTCATACCGAATGTGGTCCTTACCGATACTCTTCGTCGTTCCGCTGGAGAGTGGGACGGCTTGGCCTTCTTGCTCCCAGATGATGAGTCAGAAATTTGGGACGACCAATTTGAGCAAGAGAAAGCATCACCCGGGATCAATCGAGATTCAATCGCATCCAGCGGAGGTACATTGGCTCGGATGCTGATTGGTATGTCTTCAATTGAATCCATCCAGTCATGCCGCTTCCCTGATCCTGAACCGCGTCGATTGTTGGGGGCCGCAGAGAGCGCATCCGGAATTGGAAGCAGGCCCGTATTTTTCGTTGAACCTGAAGATGAAGAATGGACTGAGTGGGTCGAAGATTGCGCTGATGAGATGGTTCGTTTGCGACATCTAGTCCGGTCTATTTTCAGTGGAAGGGTGTGGAAAAAAATGCTGCGCCAAGCCATGAAGAATGCAAGTCCACCCAAATCTGAACGCAACGATTCGAAAGCGCATGGCCTAGCACAAGCTAGCGCTCTCGCAGCCGCATGGTGGTATCGCTCAGAATCTGTTCTTTCAGAAGAATTGTGTTCACGCAGAGACGCGCGTCTCGCCTCTCGCCTAAGAGGGGCATTGGGTACACTGTGTGGGGGACAAATTGATGATGAAGGGACGCCCGTGCTCCTCGTGCCAGTCATGCAGGCTTGGATGCCCAGCATCCATTCCGCACTGGAAAATACACCGTTACCAGAACATGTTGGGGAGGAAGAAGAATGACGGAAGCACGTGTTGAGAATCAATTGTTCAGATTCACCCCCTCCTCAACTCTTGACCCACAGAGGGTCATCGATGAGATTGGTGGTAGACGTAGTGGACGATATGTCACACTCTCTTTGGTGGCACCCCGGGCTACTCTACTCATCGATCAAGATGGGAAAATTATTGTTCACGGTTGCCGGAAACAGGATTTGGCCCATCTCGCAGCAAAAGAGGTAATGTTGCGTCTTGGCCAAGATGAATCTGGCATGACTTTCGAAGTTGGACCCGTGGTTGCCTCTTTTGATTTTGAGTCCACAGTGTCACTAGAGAGGGTCCCAGACCTTTACCCTGAAGCGGTAATGGATACTGAACTGGATTGTCTTAGAATTGACGACACACGTCATGAAATCAAGATGTTACTCTTCCGTAATGGGCGTGGAATCGCGACAGAAGCTCGCCACGGTAAATTGGTCGCCATGGCAGCGCGACGATGGAAACAGCGACTATCCGATGAGAATCTGTTGGGTTGATCAGTATGTCAATTATCGAGGGTCGCTGGACCGGCCCGATTTGGGACACCCATCTCCATCTCGATTCTAATGGACGGGGCGTATCTGCAGCACAGGATTTTGCAAATGCAGGTGGAACGCATCTTTGTTTGGTTCACAAACCAGATTTCCATCTGGGGTTGCCGGAATCGCTCAGCGCCGTCAAAGAGGCCTACATTGGAACATTGGAGATGGCCAAAGCGGTTCGTAGAGATGTTGGAATCGATGTCCGGGTTATTCTCGGCCCCCACCCGGTGGTTTGGGAAAAACAAATTCACACACTAGGGATGGATCAATCTACCCAATTGCACCTTGATTCCATCGCCCTCGCATTGGAATACTGTGCTGAAGGTGATGCTGTTGCTTTGGGTGAAGTGGGGCGACCTCATTATCCAGTTTCAGATGAGATTTGGGATGCTGCAAATCAACAATTGCAAACCGTGATGCACATGGCCTCTCAGGCCGATGTCCCCATCCAGTTACACGTAGAGGAAAATGGCCCTCAGACAAATGCTGAATTGGCTGCAATTTGTGATCGGTCAGGAATGATCCGGCAGCGTGCAGTGCATCATTATGCCCCAGCGAATGTCAGTGAATCCTTCACCCATGGTCTCTCAGCATCTGTTAGCATGGGCAAAGAAAGTATCTCGGACATTATGGAATCGTATCTCCATTGTTCATCAACGTGGACGATGGAGACTGATTATCTAGACGACCCTAGGCGACCTGGTGCCGTTTTGGGTCCCAAAACGGTGCCCAAACGAACCCAAACACTTGTCGCCGCTCTTCTTGCCAATGTCGATAAGAATCAGGCTGAAGATTTACTGAACCATATCCATTCTATCTGGCCCAGCGCACTATATGGCGAAATTGACCCGTAGGGTCAGTTCTGAGGGGCACCCTCAAAACCCGTCTGCTGTCGAGGCCAACAGCCCAAAGGGCTGAGAGTGGTTTCCATGTTGCAACTTGAAGGGAAGACAGCACTGGTGTTTGGAGTCGCCTCCGAGGATTCCATTGCTTGGGCGATTTGCAATCGCTTGGCAGAGGCTGGTTGCAAATTGGTTCTAGGATATCAGAAGAGATTCATGAGTCGAGTCTTCCAACTGAAAGACAAACTCAATGCCATTGAGGCATTCTATCCAATCGACGTTGGTGCTGAGGAGACTACCGCCGAATTCTTTCATGAATGGCAAAAGAAGTCACCAGGTACCAAGGCAGATATCGTCATCCATGCCATCGGATTTGCACCACGTGAATGTTTTGATCGCCACATGCTGTTCGTGGAAGATGAGCCACTGAATACTGCGATGACAATTTCTGCACATTCATTACAACGAATCATGCGTCATGCTTTACCTCATCTCGCCCCCAATTCTTCTACTATAACCCTCACCTATGCGGCTAGTACTCGCTACGTTCCAAACTACGGTGTCATGAGTGTCGCTAAGGCTGCGCTAGAAGCATGGGTCCGTGAATTGGCTATGCGAGTTGGTGAAGACGGACATCGTGTCAATGCGATTTCTTCTGGCCCTATTCGAACTTTAGCGGCGAGTGGTATCCCTGGGTTCGATGATATTCTAAACCACGTCGAACGCAATTCCCCACTCCGCCGAAACGTGAATCAAGACGACGTTGCAGGTTGTGCGGTTTGGCTATCCAGCCCGCTTGGTTCTGGCGTAACAGGACAAATCATCCACGTCGATGCTGGTTATTCTAGCACGATGGTACCCGATAGCATCAGTGACTGAGGCGAGAAATTGACAATTCTTGATGAAAATCCACAGGACCCGTTTGAACCGATTGCGATTATCGGTGTTGCGACGCTGTTGCCTGATGCACCGAATGTAGATGTATTCTGGGAGAACATTTTGTCGGCAAAGGTATCTCTCAAAGAGGTACCTGAGCATCGTTGGATATCATCTGATTTTTGGGCCGAGGGCGGTCCAAAAAATGTGGATGAGAACAAAACATATTCCAAAATCGGCGGTTGGGTTGAGGATTACGAATTTGATTGGCGCAGGTGGAAAACACCCCCTGGCTCCCTTCCTCAGATTGATCCCACACAGCAGTGGGCTGTGACCGTCAGTGCAGCGGCATTGGAGGATGCCGGGTACATGGGTGATGGTACCCAAGAATTGCCTCGAGCCCGCACGGGTGTAATTTTCGCCAATGCCCTCGGGGGTGAGAACCGGAATTTATCCAATCACAGAGTTTGGGCGGACCAATTTGCACGACATGCTGTAGAAGCAGGCGGGATGCCCAGCGAAGGAAAGGCTGCGTTTAAGGAAGCCATTCTCAGCAATCTGCCTCGGGTGACCGAAGACACGATGCCTGGCGAACTCGCCAATGTGGTCTCGGGGCGTGTTGCCAATCTTCTCGATTTGCAAGGTCCGAACTATTCTACTGATGCGGCCTGTGCATCGACCTTTGCGGCGATCCTCGATGCTTGCCGTTTGTTGCAAACCCGCCAAGTCGATTTGATGGTTGCAGGGGCAAGTGATCGGACGATGGATCCAGCTACTTTCGCCAAATTTAGCGCAATAGGTGCCCTTTCAGCCACCCACTCAACGCCCTTTGATTCTAAAGCGAATGGATTCGTGATGGGCGAGGGTTCCGGAGCCCTCACACTGAAACGCCTCTCTGATGCAATTAGGGATGGGGACCGTATCCAAGCGGTCATCCGCGGATTGGGGGCGAGTAGTGACGGTCGAGGAAAAGGAATCACGGCCCCGAGTACTCGTGGCCAGATTCAAGCGGTTAGCCGTGCTTACATGCAGGCAGGATATGATTCATCCACGGTAGAATTGATTGAAGCACACGGAACATCAACCGTCGTAGGTGATGCAACCGAATTGACCAGTCTATGTTCGGCATTCCAGAATTCCCCGCCTGGGGAATCGGTTGCAGTAGGCTCGATTAAGAGTCAAATTGGTCACCTCAAAGCAGCCGCAGGAATTGCAGGCCTCGTGAAGGCGATTCGAGCAGTCGATACAGCCACAATACCTCCCAGCGCAGGATTTTCTACACCCAACGAAAATATCGATTGGAATGCCAACCCCTTCTATGTCCCAACCGAGGCGAAAGCATGGGATACACCCAATGGCCACCCTCGACGAGCAGGTGTCTCTTCGTTTGGATTTGGTGGGACAAACTTCCATTGTGCGATTGAGTCCTATGATCAAAATTTCCATTCACTCGTGGCCAACGAGTTTGACGCTCGGCGTGAGGCTTGGCTCAACCCGGGTGCATCTGTTGCAACTACAATCGTATCATCTGCAATGATGACCCATGCGGAATTGAAAGCAATCGAGGGTGGTGCTCTGCTTGTTCACGCTCCTGATTTAGAATCACTCATTTCCAAACTCAGTTCGATTCGAACAGAATTGTTTACTGGCTCCAATTTTGATGACGACCCACGCGGTAAGCGGCTTTCAACCGCCCTTCCCGCTGCCAGTCGTGATTTCGTTGCTGAAGGTATTCGTTGTGCAATCGTCGCCAGTAGTTGGGCTCAACTGTCAAAGCGATTTGATTTACTTGAGAAATCTGTTGAAGATCGCTCAAAGTGGGATTTCTTGGCGAAACAAATGGTGCTGATTACCGACACAGCTCCCTTGCCAGAGCAGGCCAAAGTCGCTCAACTCTACCCTGGGCAAGGTAGCCAATATGTCGGCATGACACTCGATCTATCCAAACGATATCGATGCATTGGAGAAACTTGGGATGAAGCGGATCAGACGATGGTCGAAGTTCTTGGTGGAGAATCACTGTCTTCGTTTGTGCTACGAGAAAACCTCACTGATGAGCAGAAAAAGGAATCGGAATTCAAACTCAAACAAACTGAGTACACCCAACCCGCAATGCTCGCGGCCAATCTCGCTCTCTATCGATTAATGAAAGAACACGGACTTGAACCAGATATGGTTGCAGGGCATTCGTTAGGGGAATATGCAGCACTGATGGTTGCTGACATCCTCGATTTTGACAGTGCATTGCGCGCTGTGGCTGCCCGTGGCACTGAGATGGGCAGTGTCGAAGTACTTGATTGCGGTATCATGGCATCAGTTTCGGCACCTTACGAACAGATTGAATCCGTGTTGGAGGCCGAAGAGGGGTATGTGATTGCAGCCAATAAAAACAGCCCAAAAATGACGGTGATCGCAGGTGAAACAGAACCGATGAAACGTGTCATGAAGGTCTTTGATGAGGCGGGAGCCCCGTGCGTTCAACTTCAGACCAGCCATGCATTCCATTCCCGAATCGTTGCGCCAGCCAATGAACCATTGCGCAGGTTCCTTGAGGGCCTTGAGATCCAACCCCCCCGAATCCCAATCACTTCAAATTTCGATGGGGGTTGGTATCCAAATGTAGCCCCAGCCGGAAGTAGTTCAAGGGAAGCGATTCTCGCCAAACTGGCACCTCAAATGGCCTCTGCAGTCGAATGGACAAAGCAGATGGAAACGATGTATGAGGGCGGTGCCCGCCTATTCGTAGAGGTCGGGCCCAAACGGGCCCTTGCCTTATTTGCTGAACAAATATTCGAGGGTAAACCAAAGGTGGTGACAAACACAAATCATCCGAAGGTGGGAGGTATTGCTTCGTTCCATGCTGCCCTTGCTGTTCACGCCCTATCGGGGCGAATCCCAAACATGCCTGAGGCGGATAGCGACATCCTTACTGATGCCTTCAAAGCGGGGGTTCGAATTTCGGGCCCCGCTCTAAACGAAGCACCACTAAGAGTTGTGGCGAGTAAAGCACCTCCTTTCCAGGGTTCACCTGCCCTCTTGAGTGATGATGAACGAGAAGAAGTCGAACGAATATCAAAGGAAGTAGCCATCGCCACCATAGTGTCGAAGGTTAGCGGTTTCCCAATCCGAATGATTCACGGCTCAACAGATCTTGAGATCATCGGATTGAGCGATTCAAAGATTTCTGAAATCCACAATCAAATTCAATCGAATTACCGTGTCAAGGGCCATACAAGCGCAAAGACTCTACCCGAATTGGTTGAGTGGTTGGATGAGGTGCCGCGCGCCCATTCAAAGTCAACACAAGAAACTGCGCGTCAAACTCCTGCTTCAAACGACCCACTTTCATCACGTCGTTCGAATCCATTTGTTTTCAGTGGAATCAGTCTAGGTCTACCAGGGATGGACGAGGTATTTTCACCAGACACATTCGATCGAATTATTCGGGGTGAAAATTTCATCTCTGAACTTTCCAATGAAACCAAACAGAGGCTTCTCGATCGAAATTTGGTTCGTATCATCAAGCATCCAGATGGTTCGGCTGAATTTGTGCCTTGTAATGATTTCAGTTTGATTCCACAACTTGCGGGCCGACGCGGTCATTTCGATTTAGCTGAACAATATGGTGTAGATCCCAAGATTGTTGAAGCCATGGATATCACAACATCTCTGGCTCTCGCCGCAGGGCTTGAGGCCCTCAAAGATGCAGGCCTACCCCTGCTCGCAGTCGAGCAGAGCAACAAGGCTGGGAAGCGACTGATTCAACAGTGGAATCTACCTGAATCAGAAGGAGATCGCACAGGTGTAATCTTCGCCTCCTGTTTCCCTGGTATCGATCAGGCAATGCAACACGCCCAGAACAATGGGGCTGATGAAGAGGGACACTTCGATCGTCGCTTCCTTTTGCAAATTCTGACCATGGGTCACTCACAATTTGCACAATACATAGGAGCTAGAGGTCCCAATATTTCCGTCAACAACGCCTGCGCCTCAACACCTTCAGCGATTTCGATTGCAGAAGATTGGCTGACGACTGGTCGTTGTGACCGGATCATCATAGTGAGTGCAGATGATTCAACCAGTGAAGAATTGATGACTTGGGTAGGGGCTGGATTTGCTGCCGCAGGTGCTCATGCGATGGGCAATGTTGTGGATGAGGTCAGCTTACCCTTCGATGCACGGAGAAATGGGATGTTGCTGGGCATGGGTGCAGCTGCTTTCGTCATTGAACGCAACAATCTCAGTTTGGACAGAGGCGTCACACCATATGCAGAATTACTCGGAACCCACCTTGCCAATTCCGCCTTCCACCCTACACGTTTGGACGTTGAGCATGTATCCAACTCATTGGAGGAATTTATTGCAACAATGGAGCGTAATTGGGGTTTCAATCGTCATTCGATTGCCGAACACACTTCCTTCATGTCACACGAACCTGCAACCCCTCCCCGGGGCGGTTCAGCCGCTGCGGAAATTCAGGCGCTAAGAAGAGCATTTGGGGACAGCGCCTCCAAGATCGTCATCACGAATACGAAAGGATTCACGGGTCATCCGATGGGCACAGGCATCGAAGATGCTGTATCGATAAGGGGACTATCTCAAGGTGAGTTCCCACCGATTGCCAATTTCAAACAACCGGATCCTGAGTTGGGCGACCTTCGCTTATCCAAGGGTGGGCCAATCGACATCGAATACGTGGTTCGACACGCCGCCGGGTTCGGTTCTCAAATGGCATTTACAATGATTAAACGAATTGCAACAACCCTCGACCGATTGGATCGAAATCGTATTGCAACCTGGACCTCAAATCAAGCTGGTGGGGATGTTGACTTGCGAATCTTGGAACGGAAATTGGTTGCATACATAGACCCTGATGAGATGATTATCGGTGGCGTTCAGGGTACTCCTTGGGCGGCTGTTCAGAAAGAGGACAAGGTGCCTGAAACAGTATCTGAACCTGAACCTGAACCGGAACCTGAAACCAGTGTCATCGAGGAAGCGGTTGAAGCTCCCACTCCTCCTTCTAGTGATGTAGCCAACAAGGTGGTCGAAATCGTCGTCAAGCATACCGGCTACCCTGAAGACTTCATCGAATTGGATCAAGACCTCGAAGGTGAACTTGGGATTGACACTGTAAAACAAG
>Ga0066836_10001147_pt1 | contig 13688 bp, 6 predicted proteins | sample ETNtaG_18_FD_71568 | JGI IMG/M metagenome (GOLD analysis project Ga0066836, IMG submission 71568) | Marine microbial and viral communities from oxygen minimum zone, Eastern Pacific Ocean - ETNP201302SV91 | ecosystem: Environmental > Aquatic > Marine > Oceanic | place: Pacific Ocean: Eastern...
GCAGCAGTGTTTTCATGAAGGCAACCGGTTCAAGCTTCATATAGTCCTTAAACTTAGGGTTCCACCACCGGTAATAGTTCGGGTTGATGGCAATCTGATCGAGCTTTGAGAAGGCGAACCAGTTGGAAGTGAAGTCGGCAATGAAACGATCGGACCGCGGATCAGCCAACATTCGCTGCACTTCAGCACTCAATTTAGCATCCGTGATGAGATCTTTCCGAGAGGCCAGCTCAAAAAGTCGTTGATCAGGAGCACTACGCCAGAGGAATGCGGACAGACGGCCGACGAGTTCGTGGTTTTGCATTCTTTGAGTTGGCTCAACATCCGAGTGAAACAAAAAACGGGTATCGGCGAACACCGCTAGGAGCAAATCCTTGAGGGTATCGGCCTTCGATTCAGAGTTTTTTAATTTTCCACTAATCAGGACATCCAACTGCTTGGATTCAGAGTCAGTCAATGGACGGCGCCAGGCGCGTCTGGCAAGAGCCTTTATCCCCTGAGTGATGGCATCATTATCCAGCTTTCCGTTTTTCAGGAACGGCTGGACGCTGGCCGGCGGCCACTGCCAAGGCAAATCAAACTCGATCCGTTCGATCACGGCATAACTCGTGTCCTTCATGACTTCCTTGTAGACTGCCGGTTTGCCTCGCGTGAGCTGGCCGCTACCGCCATGCGATGGTTTTAGCCAGTTTCTCTTCGCGAAATCCTGCCCCCATGCGTCGGTCCATCTATCATCAGCCCGGATGAAGTGGGCGTCCCCAAAGGTCACCCAGTTCTTGTTGGTCACGGGTTTGTCCGCGGGCGAGGTGAGTGGAGAGGAATTCTGAACTGTCAGAAAGCGATAGTGAAAATGGGCCATAATGCCATAGGGATCCTCCTCGGACACTGGCGCAGGATCCACTCCGGGGAAGTCGAAGACGTTGCCAAAAACTTCAAACTCCTGGGGACCGGGCTTCGCTTCCACGGTAAAACTGCCGATGGTGTGCTGAGGTGATTTGAATCCTCTGTCGAAGAAGACAGAAAATTCGTGCTTAGCAAGGGTGCCTCCAACTTGAGGCGGTTCATTTCGCATACGAATGCGAATGCGAAACCTGCCTTCCGGACGATTGTCATCAACGTAAATCCTGAAAAAATGATTGGGCGGCACAGGCACCTCGAAGTCATCCCCTAGCCATTGCGGCCCCCGGTAACGGCGATGTTTGCGCCGGTTGCCATGAGCCAGGTCGTTGCGGTTGAGGTAATGTTGCTTTTCCCAGTCGTTTCCTTTCAAGACGTATGGTTTCGGCGGGTTGTTCAAGTCAGGCACAGCCAACTCAACGGCCTTCTGCAGGGCACTCAGGTACACCTCCATATGGCCGGCGGTCAGTTCCAATTCCGATTGCAGGGACTCTCCATGTTTACCAACGGGATCCTCGATAAGGCTGTCACTAAAATCCCTGTCGATCTTGAGCAAGTCGCGCAAACTCCATGCAATTTGACTGTTGCTTAAGCGAGTAAACCGAAAGTCCCGTTCATCTGAATCGGTAAACACCTCATCAAGCTGGGCAAGCACCTGCGCCACGAAACGCTTGCGGTTCTTGATATTAGGCTGGATGGATTTTTCAGGCGGCATATCGCCGCGCTGCAGATTATCCAAAACCTCCTGCCAATGCTTGGCGTTCTCCTGCCGAAAATCCGTAAACTTCAACAGGTTGATTCCTCCCTTTTTCTTATCCGCATTGTGACACTTCGTGCAGTGTGCCTTAAAGAAGGCGGAAACCGTAGGGGTTTCCTCATTATGAAACATGGGCGCAGGTTTCTTTCCGGTAACCGCAGGCTCCTGCCCTTGAGTCATGGTAGCGGTCCCGATAAATAACAGCAAAAGAATGAAATGGTTCATCTTAACGATTCCGCCTGACATCGTATGCCTTCATTTAATTGTTTAGTCCTATCAAAATTGAAATCAGTACTTTTATTTCTACCGAGAACCCTAAACCATCATCCTTGTTTAAGGAAGTCCCTAGAATTAACCGCAACAGGACGGGTTACTCTATTTCGAGAGTTGTGTGATCTTCGCGGCAGACTTGGGTCTCCCCATGATTAATGATTTATCAGGAATGGTCGGGCGGATGAATGTTCACCGGAATCTCGAACCTAAATCAAACGATCGACAACTCATAATCAAAGCCCTATAAATCGGTATCGATGAGTCGTCTTCTTCACATCCTCATCTACTGCATCACGGCGAGTGCAACCTTCGCAGGTCAGAAGCCCGACTTTAAACAGTTCCGCGATCGCTTGCCCTGGATTTGGCAACCCCCCCGGCAGGTTGAGCCGCCCAAGGTAAAATACACGACCTGGCCGACGGATGTAATCGACCACTTTGTGCTCCGAAAGCTGGAAGTTGAGAAGCTGAAACCCGCTGGGCCGGCCAACGACCGAGTGTGGATACGGCGCGTATACTTCGCTATCACCGGTTTACCGCCGAAGCCGGAGGATATCCAGACTTTCCTCAATGACACTTCCAAGAACCGCAAGCGCAACCTTGTACGCGCCTTGTTGGATTCTCCCCACTACGGAGAGCGTTGGGCACGCCACTGGATGGACCTTGTGCGCTATGCGGAATCACGAGGTCATGAGGAGGATTCCATTTTGCCCAATGCCTACCGGTATCGCGACTACCTGATACGTGCGTTTAATACGGATTTGCCCTACGATACCCTTGTGATCGAACACCTCGCAGGCGACCTGTTGGGAAACCCGCGACTGCATCCTGAAACGGGAACCAATGAATCCATCCTTGCAACCGGTTGGCCTTTCTTTGGAGAGATGCTACACGCCCCAGTGAATCTCCGTCAGGACCAATGCGATCGCCTCGACAACAAAGTCGATGTAATGAGCAAGACTTTCCTTGGATTGACCGTAGCCTGTGCCCGCTGCCACGACCACAAGTTCGATGCCATAAGCCAGAGTGACTACTATGCCATGGCAGGTTTCATCCTCAGTTCCAGTTACCGCCAGGCACGGTTTGAATCGATGGAACAGAATAAATCGGTTGCGAAGAAGCTGGAAGGATTGCGACAGGACCATTTGCCGAAAATCGCGAAAGCCTTTGCCGCTGCCGCGAGGCCCGTGGTCGATGCGCTGAACTACGATGTGCCCGTCGAGCCGATCTCTACACCGTTGCCCCGTTGGACGAGACTAATCATGGCAGTGGATCCGGGTTCCCAAGGCGAAGCTTGGGCCAAGCTTTCCTTTGATCACGCCAAGTGGAAAACCATGAAACTGCCCGGTCATTTTGAAAACGCCGGGTTGCCCGGCTACGATGGCGTGGTGTGGTTTCGAAAAACCATCGAATTGTCTGCCGGTCAGGCCAAGGCCAAGGCAGTCCTGAACCTCGGTCAAATCGATGACATGGACGTCACCTGGGTCAATGGCTCGAGAGTAGGAGGCTACGAGAATCCCGGGCACCATTACACAGTACGAAAGTATCCCGTTCCCACGGGTCTATTGAAAGCGGGCAAGAACACGATTGCCGTCCGTGTCATGGACCATGGCTGGCCCGGAGGCATCGCAGGCAAGCCGGAGCAACTCAGTCTGCAGTTGGGGAAGGAAACCATTTCCCTCGCCAATGCCTGGCATTTTTCCCCGGGAGCGAACCTGAAGACACTCAATGAACAGGCCGCCCTTGTCAGGCCCGAGCTTGTGGCGTCGGCCATTTATCCCGTGGAAGGGAAGCATCAAATGGTGGCCGACTATACCCAGGGACATACACCCTGGCTGGTGGACGGGCCAACCTTTGGACGGTCTCCGGCTCTGCCTGGCCGGTTGATGCTGATCACAGGCGATCAACCACTCGCACTGTCCCGCAACGGAGGCGCGATCCGTGATGCCTTCTGGAACAGGCTCAAAAACGTCGATAGTGAAAACGATCCCGGTGGATTATTGAGTAGCTTATCTCGAGCGGGTAAAACAATTCGTACCCCAACTGTTACCCTAACCTCGGGCCAAATTTACTATCTGATTAGAGGAAAGGCGACGGTGTATGCCGCGGTCAGTCAAAACCTTTTTGCCGGCCCCCTGCACGGAACCCTGGCCAAAACGGTGGAGGCAAAAGGCGACGCACCGCAATGGATCGGGCACAATCTAAAGCGCTATGTGGGCCAACGTGTTCACTTCGAAATTTCTCCGGTCGGTGATGCCCCTTTTGAGCTCCTTCAAGTCATCGATGGTGGAACCCCGAAGCAGGAGCTTGGAGAGAAGACTAAAAAACCCGATGATTTTGACGGTATCGTCATTGATAATCCCGATGCTAAAGTGTCCGGTCTATGGGATAAATCCGACGGGGTAAAAAACCATTTGGGTTCTGAGTACCTTCATACCAGAAATCCAAGTAGCAAGGTGGTGTATCCCGTAAAATTTGCCAAGGGTGGTAAATATGAGGTGCGTATATCATTTGCACATCACCCAAACCGTTCCACCAAAACACTCGTCACGATACGCCACAATCACGGAGAAAAATCCTTTCGCATCAATCAGAAAAAGGAACCAGCAGTAGAGGGCTATTTTCAATCGCTGGGTTTCTTTGAGTTTCAAGCCGGACAATGGGATGCAGTTGAGATTTCCGCTGTGGGCAGCGATGGATCGGTGGTTGCCGATGCGGTTCAATTTTTACCCGAAGACACAAAGTCCTCGATGAAAAAGAAAAATTCGGTGACCCGAAAGGAATTGCACCAGGCCCTCGATGACCTGATAGATGGCAAGCTGGAAGCCCGGCACATACCCCATATAGCCTGGTTGCTCAAAGATGGAAAAGTGAAGCTCCCCGACGAATTGTTAAAGTCCTGGCAGTCAGCCCTCGATGACCTGGCTAAAGAAGCAAGATGGGAATCACGGCTGGCGGTCAGCTGGTGGGGAGGCACCGGGGTGGACGAACACATCCTCGAGAGAGGAAGCCCCCAATCACCCGGGGAACGCATCGGCCGAAACCTACCTGAACTACTCGCCATGGCTCCATTACAAAACCGGAGCCCCGGACGTCTGGAACTCGCCCGGCAGCTCACAAAAAAGGATCATCCTTTGACCTCCCGCGTCATGGTTAACAGGATCTGGCATCAGCTCTTCGGTCGCGGGATAGTGTCCACACCGGACAACTTCGGCTGGCTGGGCCAGCGGCCAAGTCATCCTGACCTGCTCGATTACCTGGCCGTCGAGTTCGCGGAGACCCACTCGCACTCGATCAAGTCATTGATCGAACGAATCGTGCTGACCAAAACTTTCGGGATGTCGAGCACCGCGGCCGATCCGGCCTACGCGGAAAAGGATCCGGACAATCGATGGTTGCACCGCATGCCGTTACGGCGGCTCGAAGCGGAAGCGATTCGCGACTCGGCACTTGCTATTTCGGGCCGGCTGGACCGAACGGTAGGAGGCAAGCCGATCCCGGTTCACCTGACCGAATTTGTCGTCGGCCGCGGCGGCCCCAAAAAGAGTGGACCCTTGGACGGTGCCGGTCGACGATCCATCTATACTGCGCTGCGGCGCAATTTCATACCGACTCTCATGCTGACCTTCGACTTCCCTGCGCCCTTCACCACCGTGGGCAAACGGGATGTCACCAACGTTGCCGGCCAGGGACTGGCCTTGATGAATGACCGATTTTTATATGAACAGAGTAGCCTCTGGGCGGGGCGAATCATAAAGGAACAGGCTTCTGCGCCCGAACGCATCCGGCAGATGTACGCCGAGGCTTTTGCCCGTCTGCCCAGCGATGGCGAATTGGCCTCCTGCCTTGAGTCCCTCACTGCTTTTACTGAATTATATAGGGGCGATTCCAATAGTCATGAGGCATGGCGTGATCTCTGCCATTCTTTTTACAGCATGAACGATTTCATTTATCTGAAATGAATCATCCCTTCATCACCCGCCGCGATTTCCTGCAGAAGAGCTCGCTCGGCTTCGGCAGCCTGGCCCTAGCCGGCTTGTATGGGGCGCCGGTGGTTCCCCATTACCGACCGCGCGCAAAGAATGTAATCTTCCTATTCATGGAGGGGGGAGTTTCCCAGATTGACTCCTTTGATTACAAACCGATGCTGGCCAAGCACCACGGGAAGGATCCACGCAAGGTCATCGGCAAGATTGAGGCCACTCAGTTTGGCAATGTAGGGAAGGTGATGAAGTCCCCCTGGGCATTCAAGCAACGCGGACAATGCAAGGCCTGGATCAGCGACCTGTTTCCCCACACGGCCGAACTGGCCGACGAGTTGGCAATCATTCGGTCGATGACCTCCAATTTCCCAGAACACGCCACCGCCTGTTACTACATGCACAGCGGATTAGGCCTGCAGGGCCGGCCGAGCATGGGCGCATGGGCGACCTACGGGCTGGGCAGCGAGAACGAAAATCTTCCCGGCTACCTTGTACTCAACGGCGGCCACATACCCGCCGGTGGTCTGGATAATTTTTCCAATGGCTTTCTGCCTGCGACCCACCGCGGCAACCTGTTGAACGTTATCGGCACCCCGCTGGCCAATGTAAAACCGAACGAGAAATCCGACCGAGCCCAGCAGATCAAGCGACGCCTGACTCAGAAACTGAATCGGAACATGGCTGGTGGTGTCGATGCTCTCGAATCGGCGATTGCCAACCACGAACTAGCGGCCCGAATGCAACTGACCATCCCTGAAGTCATGTCCATAAACGGCGAAACCGAAGCCACTAAAAAACTTTATGGATTCAATGCTAAAGACAAACACACGCAGACCTATGCGCGGGAATGCCTGATCGCCCGGCGTTTGATCGAGCGGGGCGTGCGCTTTGTCGAATTAACTATCCCGGCGGCAAGACCGGAACGATGGGATGCACACAGCAACCTGGTAACAAACCATAGCACAAACGCGCGCGCGGTGGACCAGCCGATCGCCGGCTTGATCCGCGATTTGAAGTCGCGCGGCCTGCTGGATGAAACCCTGGTCGTCTGGTCCGGGGAATTCGGACGCACCCCATTCGCCCAGGGGGGAAAAGGCCGGGACCATAACGAATACGGATTCAGCCTATGGATGGCAGGGGGCGGGATCAAGCCCGGCGTGACCTATGGCGCAACCGACGAATGGGGCTACAAAGCGGTGGATAAGCCATTACAGATACATGATCTTCACGCCACTCTGCTGCACCTGCTCGGGATCGACCACGAAAAGTTGACCTACCGCTTCAGCGGTCGTGACATTCGACTGACCGATGTATATGGGCACGTCATTGAGGATATTCTTTTGTGAAACTGATCTTGAACCATTCGGTACAGGGCCTGACTACAGGAGACGATCAGTAAAGCCGTAAAATGGATTTATCCTACTACTTCCGGTAATCCGGATTGGGTTCCATTTTTTCTGCGCCCACCTTCTGGCGCCATTCAGCCAGTTCTTGGCGCAGTTCACTGAGTTTCGCAGATTCCTTGAACGCAAGATTGGTCGTTTCACTCAAATCCCTACCCAGGTGATAAAGCTCTACGCCTTTTGGATCAAACGTCTCAATTAATTTCCAATCGCCTTTACGCAGAACACTCGAAGGGACCGCTGAAGGGTGACTGTTGTAATGCGGGTAATGCCAATGGAGCGCATCCCGTTTAAGCATTCCCGATCCCTTGGCCAGAGGGATTAGGTTTAGCCCATCACGATGCTGCGCAGGATGAGAAGGCAAACCGGCTGCAGCCAGGCAGGTGGGATATAAATCCATGCTGATAACCGGCACCTTACTTACGTAACCGGCCTTGGCTACTCCGGGCCAATGGATAATGAAAGGCACTCTGACACCGCCCTCATAATAGGAACCCTTGTTGCCGCGCAAGGGAGCGTGATTGGTCGCCTTGGCAAACCCGCCATTATCGGAAGTAAAAATCACCAGTGTGTTCTCCAGTTTATCGAGCTCCTTCAATGTGTCCATCACTCGCCCTACACTTTCATCCACGCTCTGGACCATGGCAGCATAGACAGGCTTTCCCTGACGCTTTGCCTTGGGGGTCTTCTCATATTTCCTAATCATCCCACTCTTTGCCTGAAAAGGCGTGTGGACCGCATAATGCGAGAAGTAGAGAAAGAAGGGTTTGTCATTTTCCTCACCAATAAAATTAATAGCCTCATCAGTTAAGCGATCAGTTAAATATTCACCGGGCTTGCCGCCGGGCAACACCTGCCACTTGGCCTTCAGGCCCGTGGTGGGAATGGACCATTGCCCCTTGTAGGGATAAAAATAATCACCGGGATTACCATGATCATTGGCCGCAATCGCGACATCAAACCCGTGGTGTTTAGCCGTAAAGAAAGGTTCACCTCCCAGATGCCACTTGCCGACAATGCCAGTCCGGTAACCGCCTTTAACCAACGCCTCGGCCAAAGTGATTTCCTCCAGCGGCAGAGCGCGCAGGAAACGACCACTGCGCAGTTTCGCCTTGGGATTCCAGCGCCCTGAGGGGAGCCATTCAGTGAGCATCAACCGCGCCGGATATTTCCCGGTCAGGATTGCCGCGCGTGTGGGCGAACAGACCGCGCAGGCCGCGTACCCATTGGTGAAACGAACCCCCTGAGCCGCCAACCGGTCAATATTGGGTGTCTTATAATAGTCACTCCCGTAACAACCGACATCTTTCCAACCCAGGTCATCAATGAGAAAGAGAACGATGTTCGGCTGGGCGGCAGCAAAAGATGACTGCAAAAGACCCGAAAAAATAAGGACAAGCCAAAGCTTCATGTGCGGCAAATCCTGTGGGTAACCCCAAGTTTTTTCAAGTAATCAGGCGCAACAGGCGATGCCGATTATTCATTGGCATTCACCCGGGCCCAGTAGGTATCCAGCATTCCCTTAACCTTTGGCGCAAGGATATAGAGCCCGAGAATATTGGCCAGAGCCATCGCAAAGATCATTGCATCAGAGAAATCAAGCACGGCCTTCAGGTCAGTCGTACAGCCAATCACCAGAAACAACCCGAAAATTGCATTGTAGATCAATTGAATGACGGGGCTGGGACCAAAGGCATAAATGCATCCTTCAAGCCCATAATAGGACCACGAGATCATGGTTGAAAACGCAAAGAGAATCATGACCACAGCCAGGAGATAGGGGAACCATGACACCACACTCCCAACCGCGCTGGAGGTTAGCTCCACACCCATCATTTCCCCGGCAGTTGATCCGGAGGGATCGTATACTGTAACAATAATGGTCAAGGCTGTCAGGGTACAGATCACCACCGTATCAATGAAGGGCTCCAACATGGCAACAAAACCCTGGGTTAAAGGTTCCTTGGTTCGCACCGCAGAATGAGCGATCGAAGCGGAGCCAATACCTGCTTCATTGGAAAAGGCCGCCCGCCGAAAACCCAAAATCAGAACCGCAATCAACCCTCCAGTCCATGCCTGTGGGGTAAACGCGTTACTAACAATCGAACCAATGGCCCAGGGCAACCGTTCAATATTTGCCCCGATCACAATCAAAGCCATAATCAGATAAAGACACGCCATACCGGGCACAAGCCGGGAAGTTACCCGGGCAATACTGCGGATTCCTCCAACAGTAACCAAACCAACAACCACAGCCAACAGGGCCCCAAAGACCCATGCATGATTACTAAAAAAGGAACCTTCACCTCCGGTCACTGAAACAAACTGTTGATAGGCCTGGTTGGCCTGAAACATACCGCTGGCCCCAAGCGTGCCGCCAATAATGCAAACCGCGTAGTACCACGCGAGGGATTTGCCCAAACGCGGCCATCCACGCTCAGCAAGACCCTTATCAAGATAGAACATCGGCCCACCCGATACCGAACCATCAGGGTTTTCCTGTCGATAAGCGACCCCCAGTGTGCATTCGACAAACTTCGATGCCATACCGAGGAACCCTGCCAGGATCAACCAGAAGGTTGCCCCAGGCCCCCCAATGGAAATGGCAACGGCCACATGAACAATATTGCCCACTCCCACGGTGCCTGAAACGGCAGTGGCCAATGCCTGAAAATGGGTAACCTCACCGGGAGCCTGCTCCTCAGCGTCCACCTTCCCAAAGACTATGCGCAAGGCATGCACAAAACCACGAAGATTGATGAAGCGTAGATAAAAGGTGAAGAAAACGGCCCCCACAATCAGCCACAGAACAATCAACGGAAGGTCGGCTCCTCTGATTTCTATTGAGAGAAAAACGATCTCGGATATGGATTTGGCAAACGGCCCAAACCGCGCATCCATCGCCTGGTCCATGTCGGCGGGAGCCAAAAGAGCGGCCAACCCCAGAAACCCGCTAAAAACAATCAACCAACTAAGAAATAACCGCGCACTGGTTGCCCCGGAAGGTACCAGCAGTTCTCGAATTCGATCCAGTCCTCGATGTTCCACCGCCTGCTAAACCTAGCTCACGCGCTTAAGACGCGAAACGCGGCCGGTGGCGACCCATTCGGCAACGAAGATGTTACCCTCATTATCAAAGCAGGCGTCGTGCGGATGAACGAACTTGCCATCAACCCAGGTCTTGGGGTTGCCACGGTTGACCTGCTTTTTCTTCACCACCCCTTCAACGTCATCACCCAGCCGGGCGACAACCTCGTTCTTTTCATTGAGCAGGGTCACGCGTGCGTGCAACTCGGGCACGAGCAGGAGATTCTTGTAGCTGTCGATATTGGCAGGCAGACCATAACCGCGGAGGGTTGTGAGGTGCTGCCCTTCAAGGCTCAGGTATTGCAGCGTGTGATGAGCACGATCGCATACCACCACGCGCTCAGGGCGACCGGGACGACGATCGATCCAAATACCGTGAGGCGTGGCAAACTTTCCATTGCCTGCTCCCGGCCCGCCAAACTTGGAAACCCAGTTGGCGTCCTTATCGTAGCGATGGATGTAGAAGGAGCCATAGCCATCAGCCAAAAGAAATCCGCCGTCATTAAGAAAGGCAAAGTTGGTGGGTAAAAAGGCATCCTTGCCCCAACGCTTGATGCGCACCTTATCCTCGTCCTTACGATAAACACCACTTTCCATCGGCGCATATTTTTCCCAAACCGTTTCACCCTTTAAGGTGAGTTTGGCAAAGGCTTTTACGTTTTGATAGGCGCACACATACAAAAACTGCTCCTTACCTTCGGTGCGCACCTCGATGCCGTGGCCCCCACCCTGAAACTGGCTGCCAAAGGCGCGCACAAACTTGCCCTTTTGATCGAACACAAAAATGGAGGGATGACTCGTGAGATTTGCCCGCCCTTCATGAATGACATAAAGCAACCCCTCGGCATCCACCGCCACATTATGCGTTGTCTGCCAAGTGTACCGGTCGGGCAGCTGTGCCCAGTTATGTTGCACCTCAAATTTATGTTCGCCCTGGCCAATGATCACTTGCTTGGATTCCTTGTTGGCCAGTAACAGGTTGGGCATGGAGATGGCTGCAGTGGCAGTAGCTGATGCAGCTAGAAAACGACGACGGGAAACAGGGTTTTTCATAGGGATTGAACCGGGTTCAGGGCGCAGTGTACGCCTCTTCCAGAAGGGCGCAACCCTTGGTTGCCAGCGATTTGGATTCTTTCGTTCCTAATTTAAACGGCCAAACAATTCGTGGACCTTATTAATGATTCGCTCCTCCAATGCATCCTTCCAGGGGCGACTTTTGGCCTCATAACCACCTTCGAGCAACACGCGTTTACTGGGAATATAGCCTGAATAAACGTTTGAATAGCCGGCCACCCAGATCACCGGTCCTTCCTTCTTACCCAACTCACGTTTCAAGCGCAGCACATAGTCAATGACCACCTCATTGCCGAGAGGAATAATGGACAGGTCATTACCAAACTGGATCACCTGCACCGGATACTCAAAGTCATCACGATCCTTGGTAGTGAATTCGAGGGCGACCGTATCCATAACGGACTTCAACGCCCCCTGAATCTGGTTTTGATGACGCTCAACGCGCTGCGTAACCTCCAGGGCGGCCTCTACGGCGGTACAGAGTGAGCGCCCATGCTTGGCGGCCCACTCAGCGGTACCCCGGGGATAGGGATTCTGATCCCCTCCGCACCCCATAAGAAACATCGCCGTAACCCCCGGGTGATCCTCCTCAAAGTATTGCTGGGCAAACCCGGCGTAGTCCCCCAACCATCGAAGATATCCAACAGAAGTATTGTGGCAGGCATAACCAAACATCACCGCCTTGAGTTTTCCTTCGGCATTGTCGATGCGTAAAACCGGAACCGTATGATCCACCGGGCCATTGGGGTTGGGATGGTTTTTGTATCCCCCGTCGGTCGGCGTGCGACGATTCATGGCAAACCCACACTTTGCGTGGGCATAACTAAGCTGGGCAGGCTCCGCGTTGTCGATCGCCCGCCCGACCGTGCTAATGAGTTTCTTCACGAGCAAATCAAAATAATCCTTCACCTCAGCACGCCCGTAGGCGGGCCCGCAATGGGTATGGGAAGCGTTCATAACAAGGGCATGAGGTGGCAGTTTGTATTTTTCACGCACCCCCTCTTCAACCGCTTTTCGCAACTCCGCAGTGACACCAATGAGATCCAGCGTGATAAAAACAACGCGCGCCCCCTCCTGGCCTTCGATGGCCAGAGCTTTACCGAAGAGATCCTGATCCTTGCCTGTTGCGGGAGCTTTGCGGGCGGCATAACCGGACATCGGCATGGGTTTTTGCGGAGTGATAACAACGGTGGCCACCCCAGCCTTCCAAGGGGCTTTCTCTTCAGCAAAAGCAGAAGTCAGAGTGATGGCGATCAGCGCCAGCATAATAGGAATTTTCATGATGTCTTTTGGTCTTGAAAAAAGACTATGCAATAGATCGCTGGAGGCAAAAGAAAAACCGCCCGAAGCGGGCGGTTTGTTGAAATTAAAAAACTAGCAAAAATTCATCAGTCTTTGTCTTCGCCCTCTGTCATATCACGCCAGATCTCCTCAGCTTCCTCTTCAGAAAGCTTGTCCAACTCAACAGCTGCTTCCAGCCCCCGGGCAACCGTTTTATAAAGAGCTTCTTTATCTTCTCCGTGATGACGACCTTCCCGATCGTGCTCTCCCTCATGATGACGACCTTCCCGATCGTGCTCTCCTTCGTGGTGGCGCCCTTCCCGATCGTGCTCTCCCTCGTGGTGACGACCCTCCCGATCGTGCTCTCCCTCGTGATGATGACCTTCCCGCTCATGCTCTTCCCCATGATGACGACCTTCCCGCTCATGCTCTTCCCCATGGTGGCGGTGATGTTCTTCCCCATGGTGATTACCTTCACCGGCAAATATTTCCCAAAGCATATCCTTGGCGTGATGCTCTTCCATGCGCCCGGTTTTCACTGCATGCATCAAAATCTGCACGGCAACCATGGCCTTCACCGTGTCATGCCCTTCGTGGTGATTTTCTTTTTCATCACAGTCCTCCTTGTCGTGATGATAATCCTTACCGTGACCGCCAAACATCTCTTCCTTTAAAGCTCCGAGCTTCTCCATGGCGTCTCTCTTGGAAAGTTTACCCTCCTTAACAGCAGCCCAAATTTTCTTTTCCGCCGAATCATATTCTCTTTTCGGATCATGATCCTTGTCGTGGTGATCCTTGTCGTGGTGATCCTTGTCGTGGTGATCCTTGTCGTGGTGATCCTTGTCGTGGTGATCCTTGTCGTGGTGACCCTTGTCGTGGTGACCCTTGTCGTGGTGACCCTTGTCGTGGTGACCCTTGTCGTGGTGATCCTTGTCG
>Ga0066836_10001154_pt1 | contig 13659 bp, 14 predicted proteins | sample ETNtaG_18_FD_71568 | JGI IMG/M metagenome (GOLD analysis project Ga0066836, IMG submission 71568) | Marine microbial and viral communities from oxygen minimum zone, Eastern Pacific Ocean - ETNP201302SV91 | ecosystem: Environmental > Aquatic > Marine > Oceanic | place: Pacific Ocean: Eastern...
CTAAATCCCCCTGAAACGTTTCTTCAACAGCATTTGAGAATCCATATTGGGCAAGAAGTTGAGCCCCGAGAGGTTGTTCGGGAATTAATCGGATTACAATATCGAAGAGTCGCTGGTGAAATATCGAAGGGTGAAATTCGCCTACGTGGCGAAGTTCTTGACATATGGATGCCTTCTCGAGATGACCCTTTGCGAATTCGATTTGACCTAGATGGTATTTGCCAAATAGATGTATGCGAAGCGGTCTCATGGGAGCCCTTAGACGAGATTGAAGAAGCGTGGATTCATCCAAAAGAATTCTTCATGACTGGACAGGAAAGATTCGATCAATCATTAGAGGATATCGAATTTGAACTAGATCAACGTATTTCGTTTTTCGAAAAGGTAGGGAAAAATCTCGAGGCGCATAGAATCGAAACGAAGACTAAGTACGATCTTGACTTATTGCGAGAAATTGGACATTGTCGAAGTATTGAAAATTATTCTATGCATTTTGATGGAAGAAATTACGGTGAAAGGCCGTATTGTCTACTCGATTTTTTTGCAGCGTGCGCAAAAACGTTCCATGGGAATCCAGAAAAATTCCTAGTAGTTATGGATGAAAGTCACGTCACACTACCTCAGTTAGGTGGAATGTACGCCGGAGATAAAAGTCGAAAAGAGAACTTAATCGAACATGGGTTTCGCCTACCTTCTGCTGCTGATAACAGACCGCTGAAAATTGGTGAATTTCAATCACTAGTGCCTCAAATGCTCTATGTCTCTGCAACACCTGGAGAAAGAGAATTACGTCACCTTTGTGAAGTCACGAATCAGCCTATTCCTGAAAATTTATTACATGTATATGGCAATGGGGGGGTAACTGAACCTGAATTAAAACAACCAAAAAGGAGGGCACTATTGAAAGATGCACTCGCGGAAATTGATGGTATAATAAAAATGGAAATCCGGCCAACTGGCTTATTGGATCCGAATATTGAAGTTCGGCCCACTGAAGGGCAAGTTCAAGATTTATTGGATGAAATTACAGAATGTGTAAGTTTGAATCAACGCGTGTTAGTCACAGTTCTAACAATCAAATTTGCAGAAGAAGTAGCAGAATATTTGCAACGCATGGGTGTGAAAGCACATTATTTGCATTCCGAAATTGACACTATTGAACGTAGCGAAATCATCAAAGCTCTTCGAATTGGATATATTGATGTAATCGTTGGAATTAATTTATTGCGTGAAGGCCTAGATATTCCCGAGGTTGCGCTTGTGACTATTTTTGATGCAGATAAAGAGGGTTTTCTCAGGAATGAAAGAAGTCTGTTACAAACAATAGGTAGAGCCTCACGTAATGAAAATGGAAGAGTCATACTCTATGCCGATTCAATGGGGACTGCAATGGAGGCTGCTATATCGCAAACAATTGAGCGAAGGAAGAGACAAGAGATTTACAATACAGAAAACAACATTACACCTAAAACAATTGAAAAAGCGTTACCAGTAATGGGTGTAGAAACTGAGCATCTCCTAGCAGGGACCGCTGGAAAAGGTGTTTCAGGTGGCAAACGATTAGTGGGGAAGGGAGGAGGAGGTGTCATTGCCAAACCAGATCTAATCAAGGACTTTGAATTAGGTGCTGGCTCTTGGTTTGGTGAATCAATTGTTGACAATATATCGCAACCTGAACATGAAGATGATATCATTACGGAGGCCCATTCCAACGACATCCTTGGTCGATTGAAAAAGGAAATGATGCAAGCTGCTGCAAGATTAGAGTTCGAACGGGCAGCTAATTTAAGAGATAGAATTTTCCAATTAGAAAATAGAAAAACCAATTGAATAATTTAGTGCTGGGCTTCTGACCGCTCCATTCAAGACTGAAAGGGCAGTGGGGAAAACGATTCACGTGACATTGGATGCTGGTGATTTCAACGTCCCTGTTGAAGATTACAAATTTGAGCATGTTACTGGTGTGCCGTCATTAATCGATCAAATGTCCAAAGCAGGTGGGTTTACTGCCACAAAACTTGCACATGCACGCGATATCCTTCGAGATTCCATGGCTAAAGTTTCCGAAGATGGTGTTCTAAATTGGCTCTCATTCCCTGCGTGTTTGTGCGCAACTGGCACCCGTGGCTTCTTCGTAGAAGCCCTCAAAAAGAAATCTTTCAATATTGTTGTAACAACCTGTGGGACATTGGATCACGATATTGCTCGTACATACCAAGCATACTATCACGGCGCATTTGAGCTTGATGATGTCGAATTAGGAGAACAAGGACTCAATAGACTTGGCAATGTAATCATCCCAAACGAGTGCTATGGCGATATATTGGAAGGGAATGTACTCCCATGGCTAGAAGAAATTGAACAAGAAAGAATTGAAGAAAACCCTGAAAACCCGTGGAAGAATTTCGGTAGTGTTGAATTATGTTGGGCCCTTGGAGATAGAATAAAGGATGAAAGTAGTCTGTTGTATTGGGCAGCAAAACACAGAATCCCCATCATAATTCCTGGTTTGTCAGATGGCTCGATAGGTGCACAACTATTCATGCATCGGCAAAGGTCACCCGACTTCATGATTGATTTCCTAGCCGATGAACAAATTCTTTCTGATTTGACATGGACTTGTAAAGAAAGCCATGCATTGATGATAGGAGGAGGGATTTCCAAGCATCATGTGATTTGGTGGAACCAATATAGGGGAGGTTTAGATTCAGCAGTTGGAATAACCACTGCACCAGAACACGATGGAAGTCTATCGGGGGCGCGATTACGTGAAGCAATTTCATGGGGGAAAATCCGTCCTACTGCACCACAAATTACTGTCGAGGGAGATGCTTCAGTTTTACTACCATTACTCGGTTCTGATCTATTCAAGTAAATATGCCATGCATTCCATAATCCCCACTCTGATTGCAGTCATGGGACGCCAGCCATCTAACCCACAAGAGAGTAAGGCTGTATGTAATGGCTCTAAATCAGGTCTTCTTCGCTCACCAGAATAAGTTACAGCTGCTGGCGAAGGTATTTCACTCAAGGATTCCAATGAGTGAGAATGTTCCATTGTGTTTTGAAATCTCAGCCAAAGATGTCTAATTTCATCCAATACCATTTCCTGAGTCCATGCTCGACGGCCGCATAAATCCATCTTACCTTTTACACTATTTTCAGACAAAATTCGAACTGCATTAAGGGCATCCCTAACATGCACCCAATGAAAGATTGTATCGCTTTTTTCTGGCTGCTTCCCGTCAATAATTTTTTGAATCCAATTGGACATCAAATCATTCCGGCCAGGTGTGTAAATATCATGAAATTGCACATGAAGGCCTTTACATTCGGCAAGAGTTTCAAGTAATTCATCATACATATTTTCACGGCTCAATGAGTACCCTGTGCAACGCCACTACCATCAAATTCATTCAATCCTTTGCGAAATATATCGATAATCAAGTCTATTTCATCAGAAGTGATTCCGAAATGGGGTGTGAATCTCAACGCATTTTTACCGCCATGAATAACACCCAAACCATGTACTCTGCACCATTCCTCAAATGCTCCAAAACCAACTACAGGGAACCTTTCAGGATCTAATTCTGCACTAAGGAGGAGGCCGGTCCCTTGAACCAAAGTTACGTCATTTGGGTATTGGGATGCTAAATCATTCAACTTCTGCAGAAACTCTACCCCTTTTTCACGGATATTCGAACGCAATTCAGGAGTTACAGAGTCCAATACTGCAACTGCAGTTTCTAATGCGCGTGGATTTGTAGTCATTGTATTTCCATAAATTCCAACGACGTATAATTCAGATGCTCGTTTACTCATTCCAACAACTGAGAGTGGATATTGTGCTGCATTCAGTGCTTTTGACCAAGTTTCTAAATCTGGTACCTCACAATTTTCAAATCCTGGATAATCAACTATACTCAAACATCCTTGGCCTCGAAGGCCCGCTTGAATCGAGTCAATCAGCAATAAACTTCCATGTTCATTTGCCAAAGAGCGGGCTTCGTCATAGAATTCTCGAGTGATGCTCATCCCTGGGTTTCCTTCACCCATCACAGGCTCCATTGCTACAATTTCAATGAAAAAGCCTTCATCCTCTGCCCGTGAAAATGCCTTTTTTAATGAATATATATCATTTGGTGGGACGATTATTAAATTGTCACGATCACGGAAACTCGCTAGATTTTTGTCATAACCTTGCTTGCAAGAATCTGAAATTTGCGCAGGTCTATCAGTACGACCGTGGAATCCTTCTTCCAAAGCCAGTAATTTGATATCTCGTCCTTCATACCTTCCTCCTTTTGCCGTCATCAAATTAGCATTTACATCTGCAATACGCAATGAAATTGTTACTGATTCTGAGCCGCTATTCAAACAAATAAAGCGAGAAAATGGACAACTTCCACGTTTGTGTCCAACTTCCTGCCGTAATTTTTCTGAAAGACGCTTTTGACTGAATGAAGGAGTCATCACATTTGCCATCACCCAATTACTACTCATTGAATGGATAATCTCGTCAGGGCCATGTCCCATTCCCAGCATACCATATCCGCCATTGTCATGCAAAACAGCACCATGTGAGGTGACTATCCAAGGTCCTTTGGCTGATATCGCAATGTAAGGATTAATGCATTCAGCTGCATAGAAATTGACATAATCAGACTGTAATCTTGAAATTAATTCTACCTCATCTACACTCAAAAGGTCATTACCAAATTCTGAAATCAACTGAGAATATACTGCACTAGCCTCGATTATAGCTTGTTCAAGTTTTACATCTTTCGCCAAAAATGAGTGGATAACATGATCTGGAAGACCATGAGTGTGAGTTGGTCCTGATGACTCTCGAATCCGCTGAAGCATGGACAAAACTGCTTCCATGGATTCGACGAAGGTTGTAACGCTCATCAAGGTTCTCGAAACAAAGTGTCGATATTTCAGGTATCACCACCTAGAATCCCAATAGAAATATCTGGGCCGATAACCTTCAATCAACGCAGATATTACTTATTATTTCAATTGAAAAATGATTTCTATGTTCCGATAATTATCTTTTTTTAATTGGCGGATAAAGGATATCTTATCAGCCATTTCTAATTGAAAATAAAAAACAATGTTTTTGAAATAAAAATCTTTATCCAATTAGAAAATAAAGTATTATCAGCCATTTCCAATTGAAAAAACAAAAAATAGCCTACAGCATCATTTATGTACCCTGCCCTACCGTCAACCCGATAGACAGGATGGGATGCTGTACTAAGGAGACGGAATTAAATGAAAGACGATAACTATAGAATTCAAGAATTACTTCAACGTGAAGTGTATGTTGGAGAAAACTACGTAGGGACAATTGTTGGTGAAAGATACCACCCTAATGAAAGCCGAGTTCAATCGATGCGATTACAAGTAGAACCAGGTGTGGCAGAAGAATACATGCGGAAACCTGCTGAACATGCCCCTTTATCGAAAGAATTGATTCATTCAATACAAGATGATGGGTCAGTTAAACTTTCAAAATCAATGAGAGAACTGCAGCGAAGGTGGCGTAATACTGTACGTATCGAAGAACAATTATATGCACCTGATGAATTACTAGATCGAGCTGTTTTAGATGACGATGGAATGGAACTCGGCGTAGTTATTGATTTAGTGAAAGTTAAACGCACATACAGAGGAATCACAGTAAAAGTAAGATCTGCTATTAGACGCCGGTACGGATTGGATGAAACATTACACATCCCCGTGACTGCTCTCGCAAGAACACGGGCGCGATTAGATGAAGTAGTACTTTCACGCACTTTTGATAAACTTCGATCATTACCTAGTTATATCCAAATCAATGAAGGTATTTTCACTGACGAGGAATGAAACCAGACTGTAGGGTTAACCGTCACGGTTAATTCCCAAACCATTGTCGCCGGATTGCTCTGGACGGGTAGCTTAGGTTGGCTGGAGCACCCGGCTGATAACCGGGAGGTCGCAGGTTCAAATCCTGCCTCGTCCACTAAACTCCATACATGAAGCCACGTAAGCCTATGGAAATCAACATGAAGGGGCTGCTCTGAGCATCAAATGCGGGGGCGGCGTATGCCAGTAGTATCGGGAAGTAATTCGGGTGCACTAGCTACTGCACTCGCAGATGAACTAAATTGGGAACACCACCCTTTAGAAGTTCGAAGATTTCCTGATTCAGAGGGATATGTTCGCGTTCCAGCAGAAAGTGTAGAGGCGGTGCGTTCAGAACCAGTCGTAGTAGTGGCCACCACTTTCCCAGATTCTGGGATAGTAGAAGCGCTCCTGATTTTAGAAGCGATTCACGATGTTCGACGAGGAGATATGTCGAATCTGAAAGGAGAAGGTGCTGATTCTTTGGAAAAAACAGGACCAGGGATATTCCTAGCAGTTCCATACTTTGGGTACTCTCGACAAGATAAGAGGTTTCAAAGAGGAGAAGTTGTATCTGCTAAACTTCTGGCAAGGTTACTCACACGCTGTTGCGATGGCATGGTTGTTCTGGACCTACATGCACCTGCTGTTCTAGAAGACCTAGACGTGCCTGTCGCATTTGTCTCTTCAATGCCAGAAATTGCTAATCATCTTCAATCCACTGTAAATCCTGACTTTGTTTTGAGTCCCGACAAAGGAGCGATTGAGCGAGCGAGCCACGTGGCTGAATCGATAGGATGCAATTTTTCATATCTTGAAAAAATACGAATCGATGCACACACAATCGAACACAAGGCAAAGGATCTCGAGGTAAATGGAGCGATTGTTGCCATCGTAGACGACATGATATCCACCGGCGGCACAATTTGCAAAGCGAGTGATGCATTACGTAGACAAGGGGCAAAGGAAGTTCATGCAGCCTGTACCCATGGACTGTTTACGGGGGGAGCAATTACTCGGCTAGCAAATCATGTAGATGGGGTACACGCCACTGATTCTTTACCAAACCCACGGTCAGTTGTGAGCGGTGCGCCTGCAATTGCACGAGGTGTAATCGAACTCCTTGAACGCGTTCTTGGAGTAAATAACAAGGCATGAAGTAATCCGCTGCGTTTATACGGGGCACGTCCTGCGGCGGCCTACCTAACATGAGGAGTGAATCCAATGAGTGTACATATTGCCTTTGAAACCCCGAAAGATGTCCAAGATTCTGTTTACGAGTTGGTCAAACTCGTTGGCAACGGCAACGGTCGTCTAAAGAAGGGTAGTAATGAAGTAACTAAAGCAGCAGAACGTGGTAATGCCCAAATGGTCGTTATGGCCGAAAATGTAAATCCTAGCGAACTGCTAGCGCATATTCCACTAATCTGTAAAGAAAAGAAAATTCCATTTATTTACGTTGAAGATCAAGCATATTTAGCAGAAGCTGCTGGAATGTCTGCAGGTGCAAAGACTGCCGCAATCGCTTTGATGGAAGTTAGCAAAGGGGCTGAAGACGCATTCAATGGTGTCAAAGGCCACACCGATGCACTGAACTGAGATATAGAGGGTACTGAGGGATCTAAATGACTCAAGAAGGCTGGCCTGCAGAGGTTGTCGAAGTTGTCGGTAGAACTGGGATGACTGGAGAAGCCACGCAAGTCAAAGTCCGAGTGAATGATGCACCAAACCCAAGAGACATTGGTAGGATTATCACACGTAACGTCGTTGGACCAATTCGAATTGGAGATATTCTAATGCTACGTGATACAGGACGTGAAGCTCGTAAATTGAACGTGCGCTGAGGTGAGAACAATGGTTGAACGTCGCATCTGCAATTTCTCAGGAGAAGAAATAGAACCAGGAACTGGAGTCATGTATGTCAAGCGTGATGGTACCGTGATGTGGTTCAAAGATTCAAAGGCTCGTAAAAACATGAAAATGGGGCGTAATCCACGCAAGGTTAAGTGGACACGTCGGTATGTCAAAGGTGGAATTCAGTAATTTTCTGTATCTCTACGTGCGGTTGAGCGTAGCGTGGTCCTGAAATAGGGGTGCACATTCGGCCGAATTGGTGAATGTATGCAAACGACCTATGTAATGATAAAGCCTGATGGAGTTCAACGAGGACTCGTGGGAGAGATTATCACACGATTTGAAAGAAAGGGATTACGATTGGTAGGGTTAAAATCTATCCTTGCCAATAAAGACCTAGTTGAAACACATTATGCTGTACACAAAGAACGGCCATTCTATGATGGTCTAATCAAATTCGTAACTTCAGGACCCGTAGTAGCAATGGCCTGGACGGGAGTGGATGCTATCGCTGTTTGCCGGAATGTGATTGGAGCCACTAATGGTCGTGAAGCAAATATGGGCACTATTCGAGGGGATTTCGGAATGGACATGGGTTTTAATCTGATTCATGGGAGTGATGGAGAAGATACTGCTGCCTTTGAATTGGGCCTTTGGTTCCCTGAAGGTCTAAATGAATGGATCCCTGACAGAGAAAATTGGGTCTACGAATAACTAAGTTATCAATTGGTAAATTCAATAATCCAATTGGGAAATTGAGGTTTTATTATGGCCAATAAAAATAGGCGCCAACCGATTGTTGCAGTCCTAGGGCACGTTGACCATGGGAAAACAAGTGTACTAGATTACGTTCGATCATTAGGGAAAGAAAGGCAATCTAGTGTCATGGCCCGTGAAGCAGGAGGGATTACTCAACACATAGGAGCAACCGAAGTCCCTGCAAAGTTATTGAATGAATTATGCAGTCCTTTGATGGGTGGAAAAGAATTTCTTTCTCCAGGTCTACTGTTTATCGATACACCTGGACATCATTCATTCTCTACGTTGAGAACGAGAGGGGGTTCTCTAGCAGATATTGCAATTTTGGTCATCGACATAATGGAAGGATGTCAACCCCAAACACTTGAGTCAATCCGGATTCTAAAACAGGCAAAGACTCCTTTCGTTGTCTGTGCCAACAAAGTAGATCGAATTCATGGCTGGAAGTCTGTGCATGGACGTTCTGTTGCTGATGCTATGAAGGAGCAAGATGCGCATGCTCAAGGGCTATTTGAGCAAAAATTCTGGAATATGGTAGGTCAATTTGGAGAACATGGATTCAATTTAGACATGTATAATAGAATTAGCGACTTCACTCAAAATATTGCTCTAGTTCCTTGTTCAGCAAAGGATGGTGAGGGACTGCAGGACCTTCTAGCAGTTACAATAGGTCTAGCTGAACGATTCCTTGAAGAGCAACTGTCAGATGTAGAAGGTGCTACTGAAGGAACTGTACTTGAAATGAAAGAAGAAAGAGGTTTAGGGAAAACACTCGATGTCATCCTATATCGGGGTGAAATTAAGAAAGGTGATGAAATTATAATTGCCACCGACACTGGTGCACGCATTACTAGAGTTCGAGGGTTATTTCGCCCACGGGGCATGTCTGAAATGCGAGATGCTGGCGATCGTTGGGATGCTATTGACCATGTCGAGGCTGCCGCTGGGTTGAAACTTGCAGCGCCTGATTTGGATGGCGTATTGGCCGGCACCACTTTGCATGTAATCACAGAAGAAAGTAAAGATGAGGCTCTTCTCACTGCAGAATCCGAATCAAAAATCAGTATCGACTTAGATGATGAAGGGATTGTAATCAAATCAGATACACTTGGAGGGCTGGAGGCATTAGCATTTGAATTAAGGAATTTAGAAACTCCCATTCCAATTAGAAATGCTGGTATTGGACCTGTAAATAAGAAAGATTTGAGAAGTGCTGAAAATTCATCCGAACCACTTAACCAGGCCATATTGGCGTTCAACACTGATATTCAAGGTGAAACTGAGGAGGAGCTTTCGAAGGAAAGTTGTGAAGTAGTACATATCGGCTCTGATGTTATTTACCATATTTTGGAAAGATTTGCAGAATGGCGTGATGAACGCAAGAACCAAATTGAAGAAGAAAAACGTGAAAAAATTGTTTACCCTGGTAAATTGCTTATTTTACGTGATCACATATTCAGACGCTCGGGACCAGCAGTTGTTGGGGTTCGCATCCTTGGTGGACGATTACATGTTGGGCAACGCTTGCTGAAACCTGATGGGTCCAGAATTGGTCAAGTTAAATCAATTCGAACTGGTGATAGTTCTCATAAAGAAGCCAAACAAGGGGAAGAAGTTGCAGTAGCTATTGACGGTGCGACTGTTGGTAGAGGTATCGACGAAGAAGACATCTTGCTTGTTGATGTACCTGCAAGTCACGCTCGGCGACTGAGGAAATTGGAAATGACTTCTGCCGAAGAAGAGATTCTTGAAGAACTCACCGCTCTGCATAGGAAAGATGATCACTTTTGGGGTCGTTGAATAATTGAAATAGTTACGTAGTACCACGTTTATTATGGTATTTCAAAGATATTCTAATCAGATGCTAGGCTGACCCCTAGACCCCCAACGTTGAAGTACGATTCCGGGGGGTCGGAGGGTGGGTTCAAAGCCCGATGGTGGTTCTATGTCAGCAGGTATGGCACAAGCAGCAGGCGCAGGTCGAACAAAGGATCTTATTTCCACAGTTAGTCAAATTGCAAATGCACTAATGAGTGAAGTGGCCAAGGTTATTATTGGAAAGGAAGAAAATCTTCTCAGAGTTTGTGTTGGGATTCTATCAAACGGGAATATGCTATTGGAAGATTTCCCTGGATTGGGAAAAACAATGCTAGCCAACACATTCGCAAAAGCCCTTGGTTGCAAATTCAAGCGTGTTCAATTCACCCCTGACTTACTACCCTCTGACATCATGGGCACATACATGTACGATCAGCAAGTTGGAGAGTTCAAACTAAGGCCTGGCCCTCTATTTACAAACATTCTACTAGCTGACGAAATCAATCGTGCTCCGCCAAAATCTCAGGCAGCACTTCTTGAGGCAATGGAAGAAAAGCAGGTAACAATTGAAGGAATTACCCACAAACTACCTGCTCCTTTCGTGACACTAGCGACACAAAACCCAATTGAACAAGAAGGAACATATCCACTTCCAGAAGCACAAATGGATAGATTCCTAATGAAAATGTCAATGGGTTATCCAAACCGCGCTGAAGAAAAAGCAATTCTTGCACGCAGAAAATTACGTGGAAAGGATGGTCACGATGTTGCTCAAATTACATCTCCAAAAAAAGTGGTTGCTATGCAAAAAGCACTGGAAACAGTGCATGTAGACCCTGCAATTCTATCATACATTGTTGAAGTGGTGCAAAGATCTAGGGAAGACCACCGGTGTATTACAGGCGCTTCACCTCGTGCAAGTCAATCTTTGTTCAAGACTGGGCGTGCTGCTGCGGCAATTGATGGTCGAGATTATGTCATTCCCGACGATATCAAACGTGTTGCACTACAGGTAGTAAGCCACAGAATTGTTCTCAAACCTGAAGCTAAGATTCGTGGAATTACAGGAATGCACATCATGAGAAAGATTCTCTCTGAAGTCCCTGTTCCGGTAATCCAATGATTAATCGGCAGAATTTTTCAAGTCTGTAATTAGGCTAAGAACGACTCTTCTTTCCGCGTGATTGAAAGAGGTGTAGATACGAGGCCGCGATATCCGAAGAGGTAAGTGGTATGAATCCCTACAAAATGGTCATTGCAGTAGCCAACCAAAAAGGCGGTTGTGCAAAGACAACTACGGCAGTCAACCTTGCATCTGCATTAGCAAAGGGGGATCCCGATGCAGGTTTACCCCCTGCTAAGGTTTTGTTAGTTGATTTGGATCCGCAAGGAAATGCATCTACATCATTTGGTATTAACAATCGCGATAGACATCGCACTGTATACGATTTATTGATGAATGATCTCGGAGAAGAACTACCTATTATTGATGATTATTTGATCAGTCCGGAAATTATCACAGATGCGATGGAGCAATCATGGAAGCAGTCAAACCCCGACAAAAAAATACCCGCATCTCTGAAAATAGAGAACCTCTGGTTATTACCTAGCAACATTCAATTATCGGCTGCTGAGATTGAATTGGCAACTCGTTTAGGCAGAGAAACTCGCCTGAAAGAAGGATTAAGCCCAGCATTAGATGAATTTGATTACATCATAATTGATACTGCCCCTAGTTTGGGCTTATTGACAATAAATGCCTTCGCAGCTGCCAATTGGGTATTAATACCAGTCCAAACAGAATATTATGCTCTTGAAGGAATGAGTCAACTAATGAACTCAATTAAAATGATCCAAAAAAGGATAAATCCAAATTTGAAACTATTTGGAATTGCATTAACTATGTATCAAAAATCAAAATTATGTAATACAGTTGTTGATGAAGTAAGAAAACATTTTAGCAGTCAAGTCTTCAAAACTGTCATTCCAAGAAACATTGATATTGCTGCTGCACCATCAGAGGGAGCACCTATTACACTACTAAAAAAACCAAATAGATCAAACAAGGGAAGTCAACAATATTGGGCAATGGCAAAGGAATTACATCAACGAGTCAATTTTATTCGTAAAAAATATGGAATTAATGAACCAAGTCGATTGAGCGCGTATAAAATTCGACTGGGGAAATGATATGTCTTGAACGGCGATAAGAATTTACCCTCTAATTAGCCTCGTAAATGACTCATTTGACCGTTAGACTGAATACTTGGTTCAAGATTTAACAAACGGTGAAGAGAGTATGGGTTCCCCTGACATGACATCAATCAGTGTCTCTTTTGAAGTAAGAAGGCAATTAAATTCAATGCGTGCAATGAACAATTATCGAAGTGTAGACGATTTACTGCAGCATGTTCTGCAAGAATATCGTATGATGCAACTTCGTGCTGAAGCTGATAAACTTCGAAATAGACTTCGAGACGTTGGTCAAACTGATATCGAGGCACTCGTTGAAAGACTTGGTCAATCTCCTTATGGTGGTTAAGTAATGAAAGGTCAGGCACCAGCCTACAGCGTCGATGCTGCTACATTGTTTCGGGGGTTAATGGATGGAGGAAGTAACTCTAGAATTTTGCTTGATTTGGCAGCTGCTAATGAAATCGAATTACATGCATCTAGTAGCGAATGGAATGATTTACTTTGGCTTCTAGCAACAGCACTAAGAGAATCAGAGGCAGCATATAGTGGTGAAGAATATGCCACACTTCGCAGTAACCTTCCAGTTGTATTTCACTAAAATTCAATTTTGACCATGGCGTTCAAGCCATTGATGACCATACCATCGCCACTGATCCTCAGTCCACCCTTCAGGAAGGCCTCCTGCGGGCAATGGCGGTGCCTCTGCTGGGGCTGACCCAACTTCCGCTGGAGAAGAGGGCTCAGGTGCTGCTTCTACAGGCTCATCTGGAAGTGATTCCACCTTCACATCTTCTGTTATCTCGACATCTAGGTTTTTCGGTTCAAAATCACTATCAACTATAGGTGTTGACGATGCGTCAGAAAATTCATCCATATCTAATGAATCCTCATCCGCCAATTTTTCTGTATTTTCCAATGGCTCATCTTCCCATCCCTTCTGGTCATCAATACCACCGCGAGTTTCGAAGGATTCGCCACTTTCCCACGCATCCAATTCACGTGTGGCATCCTGATGAGTGTATTGAGCGTCTGGTTTGCGCTTCGCTCTGGCAGTACCAACTGCCTTTGTAGTACTAACAATCAAAGCTAAAGCAGCAATCATGACCCCCCCAATAATACCTGCATAAAGAGCAAAATCCTTGA
>Ga0066836_10001155_pt1 | contig 13645 bp, 11 predicted proteins | sample ETNtaG_18_FD_71568 | JGI IMG/M metagenome (GOLD analysis project Ga0066836, IMG submission 71568) | Marine microbial and viral communities from oxygen minimum zone, Eastern Pacific Ocean - ETNP201302SV91 | ecosystem: Environmental > Aquatic > Marine > Oceanic | place: Pacific Ocean: Eastern...
AAAACCTTTTAACATCGCTCTTCGTATGTCTCCATCGGTTAAAGTACCTTCAAGTTTTCCACTTTTGGACACAACTAAACAAATTTGCAAACTAGTATCACTTAAATTTTTAATAGCTTTGTTAATCGTTGCATCTTTATTCAAAATAGCACTTTTCCAATTATATTTAGTTTTTTTCTTCATAATTAAAATTTTATATCAAAAAAAATTTTTCCTTTTATGCCGTTTAACTTACTTCTATTAATAATTTCTATTATTCTTTTAATAGAATTTTTTTTATAGTATGGATTTTCAAAATTTTTTACTTTATTCAAAAAATTTTTTGAATATATCGTTTTAATAGATTTTAAAATACTTGATTTACTGAATTCACAAGACAAAACACTGCGAGCTCTCACGCGTCCGTGTTGTCTTTTTCCAATGTCTATCGAAGGTTTTTTTAAACTAGGCACTTCAATAATTCCACTAGATGAGTTTCCTATTACAGCATCTACTGTTTTTATACATGAAAAATAAACTTTTCTCCCTAAGGATTTAAAAAAAAATGCATTTTTTTGTTTTTTGCAAAACTGTTTAATTTGCGTTTCTATCTGCGAGCTATTTATATCACTATTAGGCATAGTAAAAATTAATGTAGTATTTTTTAGACTAGATAGAGTTCTTAAAAACACTTTACATTGTTTTTTAATCGCTTCTCTATTTAAAGTTTCGGGATGAAGCGTTATTAGTAAACTTTTTTTTTCAAATTTAATTTTTAACTTTGACTCAAGCTTTTCTTTATTCAAAAAAATATTATCAGAAATATTTTCTAAACTAATAGAACCAACATTATAAATATTTTTAGGAGTTTCTCCAAGTTGGATAACTCTTTTTTTATAAATTTCAGTAGCGACGAAATGTATTTGTGAAAGCTTAGAAATACTGTGTCTGAAAAAATCGTCGTATGAATTTTGTGTAATTTCGCCACCATGTAAGTGTGCAATTGGTATACCAAATATTACAGAGGCGTATGCAGCACAGAATATTTCATATCTATCTCCTAAAAGTAGAACTAAATCAGGTTTTAATTCTTTAAATGAATTAGCATAACCTTTTAATACTTTGGAAGAACTATTTAATAGGTTGAGTGAGTTATTTTTTTTACCAATTATTTTGATAATTTTATCTACCTTAAAACCATCTTGATATATTTCGGAAACTGTATACCCATATTTTTTAGATAAATGTGTCCCAGTTGCTATTAACTGAAGTTTCAACTTAGGGTGTTGCCTTATTTTTCCAATTAGTTTTTTTAAAATACCGTAATCAGCTCTGCATCCAGTGATTACGCAAACTTTTTTATATCTTGATAGTTTCATTATATTTATAGTTTTTATTTGCTTTTTTTCCAATTACTTTATTTATTAACATTGGTGATATTCCATTTCCTGGCCTTTTAGTATCAAGATTTTTTAAAGTAAATTTTTCTCCTTTTGATATATTTTGAGAAGCTACAATTGATTTCCTAACAACTTTTTTATTTTTATTTTCACTATTTGTTACTATTTTTTTTCCTCCGCCTAATGCAATTTCAATATTTCTGATTGAATTTACTAGTCTTTTAAATTCATTAGGTTCAATGCTTGATTGATGATCGGGTCCTTTTGAGGACTTTTTTAAAGTAATATGTTTTTCTATTACTGACGCTCCTAGTGCAACTGCAGCCAATGATGCTTCGATTCCCTTTGTGTGGTCTGAATAACCAACACTTGTCTTAAAAACATTTTTTAATTGCTTTATTGCTAGTAAATTTGCATCTTTATAAGGAGATGGATACTCTGAATTACATTGAAGCAAAGTTATATCTTTAATTTTTGATCCATTTTTTAATAAAACGTCTATAGCACTATTGATTTCAGTTATTGTGCTCATTCCAGTTGACATGATAATCTTTTTTCTCATTTTTGCTATTTTCTTTAGCAAAGGGTAGTTTGTAATTTCTCCTGAGGGAATTTTTATTCTTTTAACCTTAATTTTTTTTAGTAAATTTAAACTTTCAATATCGAAACAAGATACGCAAAATTCTATTTTTAATTTTTTACAAAGTTTAGAAATACTTAAAAAATTTTTAAAACTGAGCTCTAACTTTTTTAACATTTCAAACTGAGTATTTTTTTTATTATCAAATTTTAATTGATAGTTTGCTTTTTTCGCATATGTAGTAACTAGTTTTTCAGTTTTGAAAAATTGAAATTTAACTACATCAGCCCCTGCATCTGCAGCTTTTTTAACCATTTTTTTAGCTATTTGTAATTTGCCATTATGATTAACTCCTATTTCGCTAATAACTAATACTTTGTTATTTTTTTTCATATTTTTTTTAAATAGCTATTAGATGGACAACTTTTAAGAACAACTTGCCCCATGCCTATAATTGAATTACTTCCTATAACAAGCTGTTGTTTGATTGTCGTATTGCTTCCTATAAAATTATTTGAACCAATTTTAACATTGCCATTAATTGTTACAGAAGTAGAAATATGTGTATTGTCACCTATTGTAGAGCCATGTTCTATTAAAGCATTACTATTTATAATACAATTTTTCCCAATTCTAACATTAGGTCCTACTATAGCTCCATGCATAACTATAGTACCTTCTCCTATTTTAGAGTGTGAAGATACAATAGAGTATGGTGATTTTATAATTGGCAAGTGAAATTTAAGTTTCTTTAATTTTTTAAATATTTTTAACCTTAGTTTTGCAGATTTAATTTGTCCCAGAGTAATTACGGCATTTTTAATTTTTTTCGATAGCTTTGGCAAATCATCGTCTGTACCAATAATTTTATATTTATTTAAAACTAGTTTTCCCTTTTCTTTTTTTAAACCTAAAATTCCAAATATTTTATATTTTTTTTGATATTCAATAACATCAAGGCAAGCTTCTGTATGGCCTCCGGCACCAATTAATAATAAAGATTTTTTTTTCATTTATATTTACCGTACATAGGACTACTTGGTATATTGATTATTTGCATTTCAAGTTTTTCTGCTTCATCTAAATTCATGCTGGGATATTTAGAAAAATGTTTAAGTTTATGTAAAAGCTTCCAGCAAGGTCTTACTTGAATACCTCTTTTATTAATTTCATTAATTAAATAATCTCTTGCGCGAAAAGAGTTATCTTTCAACAATACTGTATTTAACCAATAGTTGCTTTTGCAATTTTTGGGTTCTTCAAATAATTCAATTTTGTCTATTTTTTTTAACTCTTTTTTATATTTGTTAAATAAATTTCTTTTTACTTTTAAAATTTTTTTTAAGGAATTTAACTGAGCAATACCAATAACAGAATTAATATTGGGTAACCTATAGTTATATCCTACAGAGTCGTAATCATATTTCCATAAGTGTGGTATTTTACTTGTTGTACTAAGTAATTTAGCTTTTTGTGCCATTGCTTTTTCATTTGTTATTAAAGCCCCACCTCCACCAGTGGTAATAGTTTTATTTCCATTAAAACTTAATACTCCAATTTTTCCAAACGTACCTACATGTTTTTTATGATAAAAACTTCCAACCCCTTCTGCCGCATCCTCAATTAATGTAATTTTAAATCTTTTACATATTTTCTTAATTTTAATAATGTTGCAAGGGTGACCAAAAATATGCACAGCTATAAGTGCTGAAATTTTTCTTTTTGTTTTTTTATTAAAACAAAATTTTCCTTTAACTATACAAATTTTTTTTAAATATTTTTCTAATTTTTCTGGATTAACTCCTAAAGTTTTTCTATCACTATCAATAAAATGTGGAACTGCACCACAATATTCAATAACATTGGCGCTAGCCACAAAATTTAATGATGGTAACAAAACTTCACAATTTCTGTTAATATTAATAAGCTTTAAACTTAAATGTAGTGCTGAAGTTCCATTTACACATGCAACCACATATCTAGAATTTGTAAGTTTAGCAATTTTTTTTTCAAAAGCTTCTACCTGTGGTCCTGCTGTTGATACAAAATTACTTCTTATGCAGGCTTTTAATAATTTTATTTCTTCCCCGTAGAATATTGGTTCGTGCAAATTACTTCTTTTACTTCGTGTAACTTTTTGAATAGATTTAATTAGATTCTTGGCTAATAATTTTGACATTAAAATTCTTAGTTAAATATTGTAAATATTTGATTTATATTTTTCAAAGTTTTCACTTTCAGATAACCAATTTATTGTCTCTCTTAAACCTTTAATAAGACCTTTGCGTGCAATATATTTTGGTTTCCATTTTAATTTCTTTTTTGCTTTTAAATTTTTTGATAGCAGCCTATTTACTTCACTTTTTGACGGTCTAATTCTTTTTTTATCTTTAATGATTTGATGCTTTACTTTCATTTCTGAAGCTATGATTCTTACAAGATCTTTTATTGATACTTCTGAATTTGATCCTAAATTAATTATTTCTCCATTTGTGTTTTTTGCAGTAATACTTTTGACAAACGCATTTACAGTGTCATCAATATAACTAAAATCTCTTGTAGTGTTTACTGATCCAAGATTTATTTCTCTTTTTCCATCTAAAAATTGCAATATTATAGTTGGAATAATCGCTCGAGCAGACTGGCGAGGGCCGTAGGTATTAAATGGCCTAATAATTGTTACTGGGGTTCCAAATGATTTATAGAATGAGATTGCCATTTGGTCTGCTGCAATCTTGCTTGCAGAATAAGGGGATTGGCCATCAACTGGATGTTTTTCGTCTATAGGTAAATATTTTGCTGTTCCATATACCTCGCTTGTAGAAGTATGAATAATTTTTTTTACTTTTAGATCCTTAGCAGCCTGCAAGATATTTAGTGTTCCTTTAACATTTGTTTCATAATAAGACTGGGGAGAATTATAAGAATACGGAATTCCAACCAAGGCTGCTAAATGAATTATTATTTCGTTACCTTTTACAGCTTTTTTTACTAAATTTTCATCCCGAATATCTCCTGAAAATATTTTTAATTTGTCTCGTATTTTTTTTTCTATAGAATCAATCCATCCATATGAATTAAATGAATTGTAATAAACAAAAGCTTTTACATCATGTCCCTTCTTAACTAGTTTTTCACAAAGATGAGATCCTATAAATCCATCTGCGCCTGTTACAAGTATTTTCATAATTATTAGCTTAATCTGTTAAATTTACTGAAGATAATTTTTTAATTCCGAAAGCATATTTAGAAAAACGTGATCTTGAAAAGGGTAAAACATTTTCAAAAAAATCCTTGTTAAAATTTTCATCGCCTTTAATTTCACAAATCAAATTTTCATAATCTTGCTTAACTACATTGCTTTGAAAATTTTTGAATTTTATTTTAGAGTCTAATGTGACCCTTTGATTTTTTAAAGAATAATATTCTCTAAAATATTCTACCCAAATTATAGGAAGACAATTACCATAGTCCATATCGTATAAACCTTTTTTACAAATGTTATTAAATTCTTTTTGTGTTATTTTTTTACTTTTTTTAAATCTTCCCTCAACACTTGAAATTTTTTTTTCTAGATTAAAACCTTCTTCCATTTTACTATCCGGATAAGACCTAACTCTAATTTTTTTTCTAGGAACGCATCCTTCTTCCGAGTCCAAAAACATCTTTAATTTACTATTATCAAAGTATATGCTTAATATTTTTCTTTTTGGGTAAAGTTCTTTACCTCCATTATTAAATATATGAAATTTTAATTTATCAATTTCTGTTAATGGAGAAATAATTTTCTCTTCTGTTCTAAAACTCATAATCACTAAAAATAACTTTGGAAAAGTTATCTTTTTCTAATTTATTAATATAATTACTGCAATCTAAATTTTCCACAACAACTAAACCTCCTGAAAATTCTTTTTTCTTTTTATATACTGAAATGCAAGTTTGCACTGTATCTAATTTTATATTTTTTGAAAAAACTTTTGAAAAATCTTTAGAAGCCAAGCCTATGTCGGAATTTATAGATGTAAAGCTTTTTAACTTAACAATACTTGTTTCTCCAACTGATAAAGCTTTATCACCACATTGGTTCGTTTCTAAGTTTTGTATTAAATAATTTCCAAAAGATAAATCTATACAATCATTATAACTATTTTTTATTACAACATTTTCAAAACTTATATTAGAAAAATCTACATCAAGGCCATCAGAATATGAATCATGAATTTCTACTTTTTTTATTAGACCGTTAGAATTAATTATATTTACTGCATCTTCACATTTGCTTCCTTTAGATTTTATTTGTAAATTTATGACTTTGATTTTGTAAAAATTTATACAACCTGTTAAACCATTAATGTCATTTATAATTTTATCTTCTTTTTTTGAAAAATCTGTGAACTCGATTTTCCAATCCTTTAGTTCACCTCCTGTAAAGATAATTTTTCCATTTTTATCATTTTTTTCTATAAAAATTTTCTTATTTTCTTTTTCAATATCAACTTTAATGTTTCCAATTTTTTGCAAAATAACATGTTGAGATAATTTTATGTTATTCCTTGGTAATGCCTGATAATTTTTTTTATTTAAATAATATTTCCACCCATCATTTGCGATATTAGTTTTTTCTTTGCCCACAAATATTAGCTTATTGCCTTTATCATCTGTTAAATTTTGGCCAATAGCTCTTATTTTTTCATTATCATTTAATTGAATTTCTTCGCAATTTTTCCCATATATATTACATGATAAAAATTCATCTTCTTTTTCTCCATAATATACCAGCCTTCTTTTAATATCAGACTTATAGGTCTGGGCTGAAGCTTCAACGGGAGAATTAGTTTCTGCTGATACTTTATAAATTCTTTTTTCATCAAAATTTTTTAACCAAGTGAGTTTTTTATTTATTATATTGATTGCTTTATTAACTTGGTTTTTATTTAGTGGTAAACCTCTTTCATTAATTAACTTTTGTAAGTTATTTGGATCTACTTTTTTTAATAAATCAATGGCGGTATCCGCTCCAACAACTGCGGACGGTATAACTTTGCCCCATAACAAATTAGGATAAAAATATGTTCCATAGGGTTTTTCAGTTATAAATAGGTTTTCTATGTTGCTTAATTTTGGCTCTGTTAAATTGTTAGCTTTATTTAATAAAGTTGGCTTGCCATCATAGAATATAGGTTCAAATTCTTTTGTTATTGTATTGTAATAAAATCTTCTATCTTGTGAGCTTAAATTTCCAATAGCATCTAATGAAAACATAATTGCATCAAAAGCAGGTAATTTTTTAAAATAATTAGATGAACCAAGTTGTTGGGAAACAGTAAAGTAGTCAACTACATAATTTTTTGGAATATCCATTTTATGTAACACCCCATGTTTATTTAATATTGAGAAACCTAATTCTGAAATTAACCTATTATTAATATTTTTTTTTGCCCAATTTTCATTAGATAGTTTATTATTGATAAATTTTATTTCACCTATATCGCTTTCAAAAAAAATAAATCTTTCATCACCTTCGTAAATTGGCCCTTCTCTTTTTCCAGAATTTTCAAGAAATTCTTTAACAATTTTTTCTTGGAATATGTATTTTTGTGTACCAAAATTATATTTTAGTTTTACTGAAGCTGTTCTTGGTGCCAAAAAATTCATCTCTTGCAGTAAAGCTGTAGCAAATATTTCATTATCATATCTTCTCACCTCTGGTTTTAGTAAAATAAAATCTGTTATACCAAAAATATGACCATCCAATGCTTTTACATTTAAGCTTGGCAACCCTTTGCCTTGCCTGTGGTCAACTTGATCGCCGTGTGCTCTAAAACTAACATTAAGATTACATTTAATTTTTGAATTTATTTTAAATGTCATTGTTCCTAAAACTCTTCTTCTGTTTGTAAAACTACCAACTTCTCTTGATTTAATTGCATCTTCTAAATTAATTCTAATCCACTTTCTTCTTTCTTTTATTTTTAAATCAATATTAAATTTTTTAAAATTTGAGGGATGAATAATTTGAGCTTGATCGTAATTTAATTCTGCGCAGGAGCTTACTTCTATTTTTTTCTTAAAATTAGACAGAAAACCAAATTCTGAATTTAAACTATAAAAAAATAATAGAAAAAGTAATAAGAAAAAAAAATAAACACTAACTGTTTTTTTCATGAATAATTTTTAAAAATTTATGATTGCAATTCTGCTCGAACGTTAATAATTTTATCATCTTTCTCAACAGAATTTTTAAATTTTATTAGATCTGCTTTATTATTAAATATAAATCTATATGTAATATTTTTATTTTTTTTATCAGAAAAAAAATAAACCATAGATTTTTCTTTTTGAAAGCTCTCAATAATTTCTGAAGATATCACCTCAAGAGTAAATGGGTTGGTTCCTTCTCCAAATGAGTGCTGAAACAAACTTTTTCCAAATTTACTAGCAATACGATCTACTATTTTAATTCCAAATATTACAGATAATAATAAGACTAGAAGTAGTAAAGACAGTTTCACTTCAACAGAGCTTAATATGCCCATTGTAAGTAGGCCAAAAAATATAACAAGCTCGAATGGACTTTTTACTGGATTTCGAAATCTAACGATAGACAAAGCCCCTATCATTCCTAAAGATAAAGCTATGTCATTTTTTATAACAGAAGTAATTAAAAAACCAATTCCTGGCAAAAGCATATAGGTTGCTAAATGGTGGTATGTATTAGCCCATCTCTGTCCGCAGATGACTAAGGCTGTTCTAAGAAAGTAACCACTAATTGTTAGGATAATTAATGTACTCACGTATTGATTTAAAAAAATATTTATTATTTTTTCAGTCATTAATTCATTAAAAAATAAAAACTACTTAATTTATTTGAGTCCATTAATTAAATTTATACTAACAAAATACATATATGCAACTCATTTTAACAATTGAGATATTTTATTCTGTAATTCCTTGGCTAACAAACGAGGATTTCTATCAAAATTATTCCTAATTTTAATATCTGGTTTTTTAGGAAATTCTGGCTTTATATGTATTCCCCAAATATTTTGTTTATTTTTTTTATGATACATTTTTTTTTTTTTAAGTTTTATAATTTTTTTTAAATCTGCCTCAATATAAATCTCGATATAGTTAGAAATCTCTCTTTTATTTTTTTTTCTTATTTTTTCAAGTAAAGATATTGTAGAAAAAATTATATTAATTTTTTGCCTTAAAATAAATTTACAAAATTTAATTTTTTGTTGGGAAAATTTTATTCTATCTTTTTTGGTATATTTTCTAAATTTATATAAATTTCTTAGATTATCACCGCTGACAATTAGTGTTGGTCCAAACTCATTTTCAACATATTTTTTTATTTTTTTTGAAATTATTGACTTGCCGGAACCCGCCAAACCTGTAACCCAAAATAAAATTCCTTCTTTTTTATTTATTTTTTTCATTAAAATTTTTTTTGATATAATATAATAAGTTATATTTTTATAGTTTTATTAAAATAAAGATAGTAACTAATAACCATGGAAGAAAAAAATATTTTAATATTAGGAGGATCTAGGTTCATTGGTTATCTTACTTTACTTGAGTTAGTAAAAAAAAATTGGAATATAACAATATTTAATCGACAATTGGGTATACCTCCCAAAGAATTTCCTAATAATATTAATTTTGTTAAAGGCGATAGGAACAAACCAAAAGACTACATAGGTGCTTTTAACAAAAAATACGATTTGGTCATAGATTTTTCGGGTTTTAAACTTAGTCAGGTAGAGCCTATTTTTACCAAATACTCATCTAAAATAAAACAATATATTTTTATTAGTACGGTAGAGGTTTACAAGAAACCATATCCTGAAATTTTATTTGAAGAAAGTTTAAGAAATTTTTCAGAAAAAACATTAATAGAAGATTTTCTTCTTAAATTTAAAGAAAAAAATCAAATAACAATTTTAAGACCACAAGGAGTTTTTGGTCCTTACGATCCTTGCATTGCAGGCCTTTTGTTTTATAGAATTCAAAATAACTTACCAATAATTATTAAAGAAAATAGTTCTAAAAAAATTAAACTTTTATATGTTTATGATTTAACTAAAATAATTAATTTATTAATTAACAACACAAAAGCTTATGGCAAAATATATAATGTTAGTGGAGATGAAATTATCACACTAAATTACTTAATAGCATGTTGTGCAAAAATTTGTAAAAAAAAACCTATAATTAAAAATTATACAAAAGATATGTCACAATTCAATTTAAAACATAATCCAAAAAAACGTCATGTAGATATTTCTCCAGTTTGGCCAGAAAATGACAAAGTTAGTAGTAACGAGTTAATAAAAAATGATATAAAAATTGAATTTACTAATATTTATAATTCTCTAGAAAAAACCTACCAATGGTTAAATGAAAACAAAGAGAGATTAAATTACTTTTCTTTTTTAGGTGAAAATTATATTTTATCAAATCTTAATCCGCCTTATTACAAATCTTGGTTTTGGAAAATAACTAACTTACTTGATATAAGAAATAAAGTTAGAACAAAAATAAAAAAATTTATAATCTTTAAATTAAAAAACTAAGAGTATAAACTTTTTAAAATACTATTGACCTCGTACTAATAACTCTAAAGCTTTTTCTTCTTGTGTTAAAGGTGGTTTCATTCTTTTACTATTATCTAAAGCTATTGTTCTTAATGATTTTTCTCTTCTTTTTTTGGATTCACCCACTCGATCTTCAGTAAGTTTATGAACATTATTAAGATCTACTTTTTGTTCAACAAAGATATTATATTTCTGTTTGCCGGTTGTAGCTTTATGTTTTTTAATTAACAATTTAAATCTAACATCTGCATAAACTCTATGGATCGGATATAGTATTAATTTTGGTACAAAAATTGCTCCAAGAGAAAAAGAAAAATCAACTAATAAAAGTATTGTCCATTTAATTTTTTGTTTAAACCCTCCTCCTCTCGCATAAAAATTTTCGCCTTTACTCATGAGTGAAAAATTTTTTGATAAATCTTTAATTTCTCCTTTTATACATTTGTGATAGACATCTTTTAATTTATTTATAATTGATTTTTTATTTTTGATGATTAACTTCACGTAAGCTTTTTTTCCGGCTATATCAAAAAGATAGTTCCAATAATGAACTTCATTAATCGGTGTGTCTGTCTTATTAACATAATTTAAAAAACTAGTTTTTTCTTCAGCTACACGTAGTAAATATTTATCTTCCTCATCTATAGTTTTTCCAATTACTCCAATCTGTTGGCAATATTCATACAAAGGAGTACCAGGAATGGCCATAGCCCAAAATGGTGCCCCTATATTCCAATCTAAATTTAATACATATCTTAATGATGCGATAAATTGAGCAGACTCATCTACGGTGTTGGTTGTTTCGCCTGGCATACCAAGCATTAAAGCATCGGGTTCGGTATTAACTCCAGCTTTAGCACAGTTCGATATAGCATTATACACATCTTCGGTAGTAAACTTTTTCTCCATTATATCTAAAATTGTCTGACTCCCAGATTCAATTCCATATCTTATTGAAATCATATTGTGATTTTTATAAAAGACCAAATCTTCATATGTTGTGCTAGTGCATCTTGCTGCACCAACTATCCAAAACATATCTATCTTTTTCATAATTTTAGAAAAAGCGTAGCTTTGTTTTTTATCGCTGCCAAAATTTTCATCCGTGATATAAATACCAGCTACATTATAATTATTTTTTAATTCTAGCAGATGTTCTTCTAAATGATCGAGTGTATAACTTCGAAAGCCTTTTGTTGATCTTTGACAAAAAGTACATCTCGCAACACATCCTTTTGACAATTCTACATACGCTAATTTTTTATCTATATTTTTTTCATAAATTTTTGGATGTTTTTTAACAACGCTATGCTCTCTTATTTCTTCAAATAAAGCATTAATAAAATGTGCTTTATCACCTAAAGCTTTTGCAAGTTTATCGTAATCTGTATATTCAAGTTCAGAGGCAGGTATTTGCGAAGCATTGCCTGTAACTTTAAGATTATTATTTTGATCCATGAAAGCTAAACCTTTTATTTCAGAAAGTTTTTGAAAATCAAATTTTTTTTCAGTAAGATTTTCTTTAAAGTAGTCTAATAATTTAACCCATGGAATTTCACCATCACCTACTACACAAATATCAGTAGAAGTTTTTTTAAGTATAACATTTGATGAAGCAGTAAGACCGCCTCCAACTATTATCCATGTGCTAGGATAAAGATCTCTTATTATTTTAGTAATTCTCTTAACGTTGGGATAGCAATGTGAAAATGTAGCACTTATACCCACAACATTAGGTTTGCTTTTTTTTAAAGAAGTAATCAATTGTTCGTCGGTTGGTCTTTCGTTGTCAATATCATAAATATCTCCGTTATATCCCTTTTTGTTCATCCAATCTAATAGCCTCATGACTCCTAAAGGTTTAGGTTTTTTAACATTACTAGGTCCTATTGTTGTCTTCAAAGGTCCATCTGGGCATGTGCAAAGTAAAATTTTCATCTTAATAATTTATATCAATTTAAATTAGCAGTATAATCGATATAACTAAATTCTCATCTCTATTTTTTTTCTTTAAGCAAAAAATCCTTGATTGATTTAATAACATAATACACTTGTTTTTTAGAAAGTTTTTCATGAGAAGGTATGACTAGGCTATTCTTAAGAATTTTTCTTGCATTAGGAACTCTACTTTTGCAAAATTTTTTATAAATTGGGGCATCACAAGCCAAAGGTTCATGAAATATTTTTGTTTCAATACCTCTTTTAGATAAAAATTTTTTTAATTTATTGCGTTTATCAATTTGTATTACATATACATAACGACCATGTTTTTCTTTTGGAAGCAGGGCTTGCCTTTTAATATTATTTGGTATTTCTTTATCATAAATTTCAGCTATTCTTTTCTTTATTGTATACTTCTTTTTATAATTTTTTAACGAAACCAATAATAGAGCTGCGTTAATTGTATCCATTTTGTGATTTAGCGAAATTGCGAGGCAATTATTTGTAATTATTTTTTTTGGGTCGGAGGTAGTTCCAGCATGCCGCAATATTTTTAACTGTTCATATATTTTTTTTCTAGAAGTTACAGCTACGCCTGCCTCTCCATATCCGCCCAATGCTTTCATTGGATTCATACTTAAGCCTGCTACTATCGAAAAGCTACCAGCCACTTTATTATTTAACGCAGCTCCAAAAGCTTGTGCAGCATCTTCTATAATCATGATTTTATTTTTTTTTCCAATTTCTCTTATTTTTTTCATGTCGCACATATGTCCTGCGTAATGCATGGGAACTATAGCTTTGGTTTTTTTAGTAATATTTTTTTCAATCGATTTTGGATCTATATTAAAATCGTTTTTGACATCTGCAAAAATAGGTGTAGCTCCACAAGCAGTTATTGCATTTATTGTAATGATCCAGGTAAGTGGCGTAGTAATAACCTCATCACCTTTTTTTATACCAACTGATTTTAAAGAAAGATATAAAGCACTGCTTCCTGAAGAAACTCCAACAGCATATTTTACACCTAAAAGCTCGGCTATTTTTTTTTCAAATTTTTTAACCTCAGGACCATAAAACAATTGTCCGTGTTTAAACACTTTTTTTGTAGAATTTAATAATTCATTCTTAATCTTGTTATCGTT
>Ga0066836_10001156_pt1 | contig 13640 bp, 10 predicted proteins | sample ETNtaG_18_FD_71568 | JGI IMG/M metagenome (GOLD analysis project Ga0066836, IMG submission 71568) | Marine microbial and viral communities from oxygen minimum zone, Eastern Pacific Ocean - ETNP201302SV91 | ecosystem: Environmental > Aquatic > Marine > Oceanic | place: Pacific Ocean: Eastern...
AAAATATTTTTTTTATCTGCAATAAAAGCTTTTCTAATTTCTTTTCCTTCCCCTGATTTAATTGGAATATTTTGTAAATTTGGATCACTGGATGCTAATCTACCAGTACTTGTAGCTGCTAATAAGAAAGATGTATGCACTCTTTTTGTTTTCTTGTTTATATGATTTTGTAATGCATCCGAATACGTATTTTTAAGTTTTGAAATTTGTCTCCATTCTAATACTAAATTAGGAAATTTATGCCCTGCAAGAGCAAGATCTTCGAGTATATTTGCGCTGGTCGCCAAGCTTCCTTTTTTTGTTTTCTTTAATTTAGTAATTTTAAGTTCATTATAAATTATTTCACCAAGTTGTTTTGGGGAAGCAATATTAAATTCTTTGCCAGCTATTGAGTATATATTTTTTTCTATCTTTTTTAATCTTCCTTCAAAATTTTTAGAAAGATTTTTAAGATACGCGTCGTCAACCTTTATACCATTAAACTCTAGCTTAGATAATAATTTTACCATAGGCTTTTCAAAATCCTCGTAGATTTTATTTAATTTTTCTTCATTAAGTCTTGCTATAAGATATTTATAAAGCCTTAACGTTACATCAGCGTCCTCCGCTGCATATTCAGTGGCCTTATCTAACGCAATATCAGAAAAATTTAATTTATTTTTTCCGGCACCTACTAATTCTTTATAAGAAATAGTTTTATGATTTAAGTGAATTTCTGAGAGAGTGTCTAAATTATGCCTATTAGTTCCAGCATCCAATGTATATGAAATTAACATCGTGTCTTCTATGGGATTTATTTCAATATTGTTTTGACTAAGAATAAGAAAATCAAATTTAATATTTTGACCAACTTTTTTTATACTTGGATCTTCCAATATTGGTTTGATTTTTTTCAATACCACTTCTTTTTTTAAACCTTTAATATTTTTATGAGCTAATGGTATGTAGCAAGCTTTGTTTGACGCATAGCTAAATGAAACGCCAACGAGATCAGCTTCTAAAGGATTCAGTGAAGATGTTTCTGTATCAACCGCAATAACTGATTGTTTGTTTAAAATATTTAACCATTTATCTAATGCTTTCTCATTGGTAATGCTTTCGTAGCTTTTAACATTAATCATATTTGAATTTATTTTGGAAGTAGTTGATTGAATTTTTTTGTTTTCTGTTTCGCCATAAAAACCTATTGCTCTACTTAATAGTTTATTAAATTCCATTTCTCTTAAAAAATCATAAAGTTTTTCTTTTTGAATATCTTTTAAAACAAAACTATTGAGATCATCTTTAACAGGCACATCATCTTTAAGAGTAACTAACTTTCTACTTAAAAGAGCTTTATCTTTATTTGCTAACAATGTTTCTCTTCTTTTGTTTTGTGGAATCTCTTCTGCTTTATCTAAAAGAATATCTAATGTTTTATATTTGTTTATAAGTTCAGATGCTGTTTTTATACCTATACCAGGAACACCTGGAATATTGTCTGAAGAATCACCAGCCAATGATTGCACATCAATAACCTGGTTGGGTTTAACACCAAATTTTTCAATAACTTCTTTTTCACCCAAAACCTTGCTTTTCATTGGGTCATATAATCTAATGTTTTCAGAAACTAGCTGCATTAAATCTTTATCTGACGAAATTACTGTTGCTTTAGCTCCGGCTTCAATTATTTTTTTTGCATAAGTTGCTATTAAATCATCAGCTTCATAATTAATTAGCTCAATAGATGGCAAATTAAATGCTTTGACAGATTTTCTTATGTATTCAAATTGAGGAACTAAATCTTCAGGGGCTTCAGTCCGATTAGCTTTATATTTGCTATAAATATCATTTCTAAAATTTTTTCTTGCAGAGTCAAATATAACCGCAAAATGTGTTGGCTTGTTATCTGAGTCATCACTTCTAGATTCTTCTAATAATTTAAACAACATAGAACAAAATCCACTAACTGCTCCTGTAGGTAAGCCATCACTTTTTCTGGAAAGAGGTGGAAGAGCGTAGTATGCTCTAAAAATATACCCCGAACCATCAATAAGGTAAAAATGGTCAGTTTTTTTTATGGAACTCATAGACTAATATTAACCTATTTTAATTATTGTTATGGATATATAAAAGCTAAATTATTATGAATCAAAATAACGCATTAAAGGTAGAAAACTTAACTAAAATTTATTCAGATAAATACTCAGAAGAGATTAAAGCTTTAAGCAATTTAAACTTGGAGGTGAAAGAAGGTGAAATTTTTGGATTGCTTGGGCCCAATGGTGCTGGAAAAACTACTTTTCTTAATATTCTAGCTGGTACAGTTATAAAAAATTCTGGAAGCGTTAAAGTCTGGGGTCATGACCTAGATAAAAATCCACGACAAGTTAGATCTTCTATTGGAATTGTTCCACAAGAGGTAAATCTTGATGCGTTTTTTAGTCCATATAAACTGTTAGAACTTCAGGCAGGATTATATGGGATACCAAAAAAAGATAGGATCACAGAAACAATATTAAAATTAGTTTCTCTTGAAAAGCAGGCAAATGCTTATGCAAGAAGTTTATCGGGAGGTATGAAAAGAAGATTGTTAATTGCTAAAGCTATGGTGCATAGACCTCCCATTTTAGTTTTAGATGAACCAACTGCAGGGGTTGATGTTCAATTACGTCAAAACTTATGGAATAATGTAAAAACGCTCAATAAACAAGGGGTGACAATAATACTGACAACTCACGTTATGTATGAAGCCCAAGAAATGTGTGACAGAATTGCAATTCTAAATAAGGGAAATTTAATCACATTGGACACTACGAATAATTTATTAAATAGTATTAAAACCAAAAAAATTATTTTTAAAGTAAATAAAATAAACAAAATTAATTTGGAAAATTTAAATGGAATAAAATTTTCTTATAAATCAAATAATGAAATAACGGCTACCTATGAAAAGAAAAAACACAAGATTGATGAAATAATAAGCAAAGTTAAAAATGCAGAAATGGAAATTTACGATATTTCTACTGATGAAGGCAATTTAGAAGACATATTTATTGATCTTACAAAAAGCTAGATTTGGGCAGAAAAAGTAGTATTGTATAAATATGGAAGCAATTAGTAAAAGTTCAAAAATAGAAAGAGTTATTAAATTAACGCTATTAGCACTAGTTGGTTCTGTCCTTATTACAATATCTGCGAAGATAAAAATTCCTTTTTATCCAGTTCCTATGACTATGCAAACTTTTGTAATTTTATTAATTGGAATAACTTACGGTTATAAAATTGGGCTAGCAACTGTAACTCTTTATTTGCTCGAAGGTATATTTGGTCTACCTGTATTTGCCAATTCTCCAGAAAAAGGAATTGGAATAGTATATTTTATTGGTCCAACTATGGGTTATCTAATTGGTTTTTTAGTAGCTGTATATTTTGCTGGCTTATTTAAGTATGACAAAGGTTTAATAAATAATTTTTTAAAATTAACATTTTCAGCAAGCTTTATTTATATTCTTGGTATGATTTGGTTGGGTATATTAATTGGATGGGATAAACCAATATTTAAATTTGGCGCTGAACCATTTTTATTAGCAGAGTTATTTAAAATATTGTTATTGTTGCTACTAACCCCAACATTGTTAAAAGTAAAAAAAATATTAAAAATTATTTAGGGGATCTTTTAGAAAGAATTCTTTGTAAAGTTCTGCGGTGCATTTTTAGTCTTCTTGCTGTTTCAGAAACATTTCTATTACATAATTCAAAAACTCGGTTAATATGTTCCCATTTAACTCTATCAGCAGACATTGGATTTTCTGGTGGTTTGGCCTTAGATTCTGGCATGGCTAAAAGAGCATTTTCTACATCATCCCCATCAGCAGGTTTAGGAATATAATCAATAGCTCCAGCCTTAACTGCCGCAACTGCAGTTGGTATATTTCCATATCCAGTGAGCATTACTATTCTACTATTTTTTTTTAACTTTCGAATCTCTTCTACTACTTTTAATCCGCTTCCATCACCTAAACGTAGATCAATTACAGCAAACGCAGGAGGTGTATTTTTTGCCTGAATTATTCCATTCTTCACGTTTTCTGCTTGGGCTACCACAAAACCTTTTTTTTCCATTGCTCGAGCTAACCTATCCCTTAAAGGATTGTCATCATCGACAATTAGCAAGGTTTTATCAACAAAATCAGCGATTTTTTGAGTATTTCTTTTTTCTTGTTCTGTTCTCATTTTTTTTATTTTTAAAATTTATTCTACCACGGATATAAGTTTGAAAAACAAATTTTCAAGGGTTAAATTTATGCTTTACATTACTCATCATTTCTATAAATACGAATCTTAAGAGAGTTTTTTATAAATTTTTTTGTTTAATAAAAAGGGGAAACATGAGATGCAAAAATTTAATTCGGTTGACGAACTGGTTAACACTATTCGACCAGTAGACCCTGTTTATTGCATAAGACCCAATTCTATAAAATTAGCTTGTAGTTGGTTTAAACAAAATTTTCCAGGTCAAATCCTTTACGCAGTAAAAACAAATCCAAACAAAAAAGTTATTAAATTTATTGGCGAAAGTGGAGTTAACAAATTTGATGTTGCGTCCATTAACGAAATAAAATTGATTAAAAAAATATTACCTAAAGCGCGTGCTTACTATATGAATACTGTAAAAAATAGAGAACATATAAAAGAAGCTTATTTTAATTATAATATTCGAGATTTTGCTTTAGACACAAAAGAAGAACTTCAAAAAATTATTGAAGTAACTAATGGTGCTAAAGATTTAGCACTTTATATCAGAGTTTCAATTTCAAATGAACATGCAGAAATTGATTTATCTCAAAAGTTTGGGGCATTGCCTGGTGAGGCTTTAGGTTTATTAAGACTGGCTAAAGCGCATGCTAAAAAAGTTGGTTTAAGTTTTCATGTAGGATCTCAATGTATGCACCCGATTTCATATGCTAAAGGAATTAGAGAGATAGGAAATATAATTAAAAAAACAAAAATAATACCAGATGTAATAAATGTTGGTGGAGGATTTCCTGCCGTTTATCCAGATTTAAACCCACAACCTCTTGAAAATTACATGCACGAAATAAAAAAAGCTTTTGACCATTTAAAATTAGAAAATAAACCTCAACTACTCTGTGAACCTGGTAGAGCTATTGTTGCTGAGTGTGGATCCTCGATAGTTAAAGTTATTCTTAGAAAAAAACAAAAAATTTATATTAATGATGGAACCTATGGAAGTTTATTTGATGCGGGTGTTTTAAACTTTGTGCTTCCAACAAGAATGATTCCTAATGGAAGAATGACTTCTAAAAAATTAACTGCTTACAGCTTGTATGGCCCAACATGCGATAGTGCAGATTTTATGAAGGGACCTTTTGTTTTGCCTAATAACCTTAAAGAAGGTGATTATATAGAAATTGGTCAGCTTGGAGCTTATTCATTAACTTTTAGAACCAAGTTTAACGGCTTTTATTCTGATAAAATTTTTGAAGTGCAAGATAAGCCTATAATGTCTATGTATGAAAAGGATAGCAGCTCCCGTTATCTCGTTGCTTAAATGGATAAGTTAAAGAACTCGAAGTTGGGTCATAATAAAAAGACATTCTTAGAAAAACCTGTTGAACATATTGATATTACATCTTTTGATTCAAGAAAAATTATAGAATCTATGAATAAAATGTCTTTTACCTCTAGAGATACCGCTAGAGCTTCAAGTATTTTTAATGAAATGCTATCTGATAAAAATTGTACAACTTTTTTAACTTTAGCCGGATCAACATCGGCTGCTGGCTGCATGAAAATATATTCTGATATGGTCAAATATAATATGATTGATGTAATAGTTGCTACTGGCGCTTCAATTATTGATATGGATTTTTTTGAGGCTTTAGGATTTAAACATTATCAAGGATCACAGTTTCAAGATGACACTCAGCTAAGAGAAAATTACATTGATCGAATTTATGACACCTATATTGATGAGGAAGAGCTTCAAGCATGTGATAAGATTATTTGTGATATAGCTGATAACCTAGAACCTCGACCTTATACTTCTAGAGAATTTATAAAAGAAATAGGAAAATACTTAAAAACCAATGCAAAAAAAAAGGATTCGCTAATTGAAACCGCTTATGACCACGGTGTCCCTATTTTCTGCCCCGCTTTTACTGACTCCAGCGCTGGATTTGGATTGGTTATGCACCAGGAAAAAAAACCAAAAAAATGTATGACCATAGATTCTGTCAGAGAATTTAGAGAATTAACTGAAATAAAAATAAAATCTAAATCCTCTGGAATATTTATGATTGGTGGCGGAGTCCCAAAAAATTTTGTACAAGATACTGTTGTTTGCGCTGAACTTTTAGGCAAAAATGTTGATATGCATAAATATGCTGTACAAATTACAGTTGCGGACACTAGAGATGGCGCATGTAGTAGTTCAACTCTTAGAGAAGCAAGTTCTTGGGGTAAAGTTGACGTTTCAAAAGAACAAATGGTTTTTGCTGAAGCTACTAGTGTGCTTCCGCTTATAGCAAGTGATGCTTACCACCGCAATCTTTGGAAAGAAAGACAGAGAAAAAAATTTTCAAATATATTTAGTTAAAAAATTGAAGTATCTTTCAAATAGAAAAGGGTTTTTAGGAATAGATAATAAAACTCACACAAAAGAAAAAGTTGTTGTAGTACCATTCGGACTTGAAAAAACAGTTAGCTATGGTGGAGGCACAAAAAAAGGACCGCAAGAAATAATTAAGGCTTCCCATCAGGTAGAGCTTTTTGATGAAGATCTGAAAAAAGAGCCGCATAAAAATATTGGCATAAGAACTTTAAAACCATTCCCTATTAAAAAAAATATTGTGAGTGCACTCAAACAAATTGAAAAAATAAACGAATCAATATTAAAGGAAAAAAAATTTCCTTTGGTTTTAGGAGGGGAACATTCTTTAACACCTGGGGCTATTAGACCTTTCATAAAAAAATTTGGTAAAATATCTTTGTTACATTTTGATGCACATGCTGATCTTAGAAATAGTTATAACGGAAATAAGTTTTCCCATGCATCTGCAATTAGAAGATGTTTAGATAACCCAAATGTAAGTGTAGTATCATTCGGTATAAGAAATATTTCGTCAAATGAAATACCATTTTTAAACAAAAATAAAAAAAGAATAAAAATTTACTGGGCAAAAGATAAGTCAAAATGGAATTTAAATGAATTTAAAAAAATTATAAAAAATAAGAAAGTATACCTAACATTTGATGTTGATGGATTGGATTTAAGTATAATGCCTGCAACTGGTACACCCGAACCTGGAGGTTTATTTTGGTATGAAACTATGAATATTATAAAAATTGCTGCAAAATCTTCTCATATCGTTGGTGCAGATTTAAACGAACTTTCGCCAATAAAGGGTTTTGACTCGTATAATTTTTTAGCAGCAAAACTAGCATATAAAATAATTTCTTATTCTTTTGAATTTAAAAAAAACTAGATAGCAAGTAAATCTTTTGTTTGCCATTTGATAGTAACCATAGCACCATTTGTCTTTGGGCATTTATCAAATTTTACTTTTGCTTTCATTCTCTCTAAAAGAGTTTTACCAATAAAAGTTCCTAACCCTAATCCAGATTTTGAACTAATTATTTTATTTTTAGAGCGTATATAAGGCTCACCTAATACTTCCAAAATATCATCAGAAAAGCCTGGTCCATCATCACACACTTTTACTTCGGTAATTTTGCTATTACTTTCTATACTAATATCTACTAGCGAATTGCTATATTTAACAGCATTGCCTATAAAATTTCTCAGTCCATAAGTAATTTCTAATGTTCTTTCGATTTGGGGATTAAGCTTATTTTTTTCCACAAAAAATGATAATTTTTTTTTAGAAATTTCATTAAACGATCTTATAATTTCACTAATTAGTGCTTCAATTTTCATATTAGATAAAAAATTATCTTCCTTAAATTGATCCTTGGATAGGTTTTTTAAAATTTCTGAGCATCTTTTTGTTTGTGATAAGAGTAAATCAATATCTTTTGCATATTTTGGATTTTTCCCAATTTCTTTTTCTAATTCCCTAGCCACAACAGTTATGGTTGATAATGGTGTACCCAGTGAATGGGCTGCTGCAGCAGCCTGAAGCCCAATGGATTCTAATTCATGTTCTTTAGCTAAAATTAATTCTAATTTATTTAAAGCTTCTGTTCGTTTTCTAGACTCAGTACCAAACCTTATTCCGAAATAAGTTAAAAAAACTAATGTTATTATTACGGCGATTGGTAAAGCGTACAGATAAGTATCAGGTATATGAAAATGCAATTCGCCATAATGCGGAATAGGAAAATTATAAATTGTTAAAACTATCAAAATTACAATTGTAGCAAGGGATAAATTTATTGTACTTCTTAAATTTAAAAAAGTTGAAGCCATAATAGCTGGAACAATTAATAAAATTGAAAAAGGATTTGCTATACCTCCTGTTAGATACAACAATAAGGATAATTGAATAAGATCATAAAACAATACAAAGGTTGATGTAAAATTGTTTAATTGGTTTTTTTTAAATATAAATTGCAAATAGAAATTTGAAATAACACCTAAAAAAATAGCTATGGAACAGAAAAAAAATGGAAGTTCAAATTTAAAAATAAAATTAACGATGTTTATCGTTAGATACTGACCTACTAGTGCCATCCATCTTAAAATGACTAGTGTTTTTTTATCAAGTTGAATATTGTCTTTTGATGCAAAAAACTCCGAAAATTTCATCCAAAAATTATATATCTAAATTTGAAACTTCCAAGGCTCGATTTATTATAAAATCTTTTCTTGGAGCAACTTCATCACCCATTAGTATTTGGATTAAGTCTTGGTCTTTTTTTGATTTAGCTTTTGTATTGTTCGAGTATTTAACTAGTAATAACGTACGTTTTTCAGGATTTAATGTTGTTTCCCATAGTTCTTCGGGGTTCATCTCACCTAAACCCTTAAATCTTTGAATGTTAATTTTGGCCTTTTCTTGTTCAAGAAATTTACTAAATTCCTTAGTATTTTTTTTAATTGATCCTTTATTTTTGTTTGAAGATTTGATTAAAAAATTTTCTAACTCTCTATCATCTTTTATATAATAGTTTTTTGATCCTTTAGTAATTTTATAAAGAGGAGGTTGAGCTAAATAAATGTGATTTTTTTCTATAAGTTCATTAAAGGGATAATTATTAAACAAAGTTAATAGAAGAGTTCTAATGTGAGAACCATCGACATCAGCATCTGTCATAATAATTATTTTTTCATATCTTAGGTTATCAATACTAAAATCTTTGGATCCAGTGCCTAGAGCATTAATTAAAGTAACTATTTCATTAGAAGACATCATTTTTGATAGAGCCTTGGTCTGTAAATCTTGGCCATTGCCATTTCTTAATTTAGAGCCATTGGTATCAATATAAGTGTTGAGTATTTTTCCCCTTAATGGAAGAACTGCTTGAAACTCTCTATTTCTTCCTTGTTTCGCTGATCCTCCAGCTGAATCTCCCTCAACAATAAATAATTCTGTTCCCGCAGCTTTACCAATTTGACAGTCAGCAAGTTTACCAGGTAAACCCGATAGTTCTAGAGATCCTTTTCTTCTAACACCTTCTCGAGCTTTACGTGCTACATCTCTCGCAAGCGCTGCTTGAACTATTTTTAATAATACTATTTTTTTAATTCCAGGATTTTGATCAAACCAAGTTGATAATTTATCATTTACAATAGACTCAACAATGAATCTAACTTCTGATGAAACAAGTTTATCCTTTGTTTGTGATGAAAATTTAGGATCAGGTATTTTAATTGACAAAACACCAGTTAGACCTTCCCTGGTATCATCTCCTGTAAGTGTAATTTTATTCTTTTTTAAAAGATTTCCATCTATTGCATACTTATTGATTACTCTTGTAAGTGCGCTTCGGAAACCTAGTAGGTGTGTTCCGCCATCTTTTTGATGAATATTATTTGCAAATGGTAACATCTCTTCGGAATAGTCTGCGTTCCACTTTAATGAACATTCCACCTCAATATTATCTTTTGAACCTGAAATATAAATTGGTTTTTTAAATAAACTAAGATCGTTTTTATTAACCAAAGTAGTTTTATTTTTATCTAAAAACTCAACAAATTCCTGGATACCACCTTCATATTTATTTTTATATTCCTTTTCCTTTTTTCCTGTTTTGTCTACTAAAATAATACATAAGCCTTTGTTTAAAAAAGCAAGTTCTCTCATTCTTTTTTGCAAAACTGATGAATTGAATTTAGTATTAGAAAACACTTCTCTTGATGGTAAGAAATTTATAAAAGTACCGGTTTTATTTACTTTTCCTTTAGTTTTTAAGGGAGATAACGTCTTCCCATCTCTAAACTCAACGAAATATTCTTTATTATCTCTGAATATTTTTAAACTTAATTTTTCTGACAAAGCGTTAACTACTGAAACTCCAACACCATGAAGGCCACCAGAAACTTTATAAGAATCATGATCAAATTTACCACCAGCATGAAGTTGTGTCATAATAACTTCAGCTGCCGACTTTTTTTCTCCTTTATGCATATCAACCGGTATTCCTCTTCCATCATCCTCCACAGAAACAGAGTGATCTTGATTGATCGTAACTTTAATATTTGCGCAGTAGCCGGCTAAAGCCTCATCAATAGAATTGTCCACAACTTCATAAACCATATGGTGAAGGCCTGTTCCATCGTCGGTATCACCAATATACATTCCAGGCCTTTTTCGAACCGCCTCTAAACCTTTAAGTACTTTTATGGATTGAGCGCTATATTTTGAATTATTTTCTTGTTTTTTTTTGATCATATGAAAGAAATTTTAATTCTATTTTAACATTTTTTTTAGTCTAATTAAATCTGCATCAAATCTGCTGCTTAAATTGTCATTGGTATTAAATGGTTACTTAATGAAAAAAATAATAATAATCTAATATCGTCTTTGAGTAAAATAAATCAAATTTTCATGGGCATAACGACATAAAAACTATTTTTATCTGAAAAATCGTTAATCAATACAGGCGAATTTGAATCTTTCAAATTAATAACGATAAATTCATTTTCAATTTGAGTGGCAATATCTGACAAATATCTGCTGTTGAAGCTTATATTTAAATCGCTAGCGTTAAATTTTGCATTAATATTTTCAATACCCTCCCCGCTGTTTGGGTTATTAACGGATAATTGAACAGTGTCTTTTGATATATTCATTTTCAAACCTTTTGTGCGGTCAGAAGAAACGGTTGTGACTCTATCAATAGAATTTCTAAATTCATCTAATTTTATATGTAAAACTTTATCATTATTTTTTGGGATAACTTTACTGTATTCAGGAAATCTTCCATCAATAACTTTGGAAATTAATATACCACCATTTATTTCAAATTTAATTTTTGATTTATTGTTAGATATTTTTATTGTACCACTGCTTTGCTCTAGTAATAAAATTAGTTGAAAAATAGTTTTTTTTGGCAGGATAATTGGTTCGATGTTAATTTTTGAATCAATTTCTAGACTGCTAGACGAAAGTCTATGGCTGTCCGTTGCTACACCACATAGAAATGATTTATTTTCTAATTTTGTTTTATGTAGGTAAATTCCATTAAGGTAGTGTCTAGTTTCATCGCTGGAAATTGAAATTTTTGTTTTGTTTAAAAGTTTCAATAATTTTTGATTAGAAACTTCAAAACTTTCTTGTGCAATATCCTCTCCTGGTAATGGAAAATTATCTGAAGGTAGACATAACAAATTAAATTTGGAATTTTCTGATATTAGCTTTACCTTATTGGGGTTTTGCAAAGATAATTCAATTTTTGAATTTGGCTTTAATTTTCTTAGTATATCGTAAAGTACGCTACCTGAAGTAGTAGTTGAACCTTCTTTTTTTAACTCATTAGGTAATATTTCTTCGGTATATATTATATCCAAATCTGTCGCGGTAATTTTTATTTTAGAATTTTTAGCCTCTATTAATATGTTTGATAAAATTGGAAGTGTTGTTTTTTTTTCTATAATTCCATTGGCATGTCCCAATGCTTTTAAAAAAACATCTCTATTAATTGAAAATTCCATCTTATTATTTTAAAGAAATTTTTTTCTTATTTCTATTACACTTTGTTTTATTTCATTATCTTTTTTGATCAGCTCATCAATTTTCTTTACAGCATGAATGACAGTCGTGTGATCCCTATTAGAAAATTTTCTACCTATATCAGGCAAAGAGTTTGTTGTATGTTGTTTTGCTAAATACATAGCTATTTGCCTTGGTCTAGCCAATGATCTTGATCTCCTTGGCGATAACATTTCCTTAATATTCAAATTATAATGCGCAGCTACCAAATTTTGGATAGATTCGACATTTATAGATTTATTTTTACAATTTATAAAATCTTTTAAAATTTTTTTACATTCATAAATAGTAGGTGATTTTGTATTAATTTTACAGAAAGCTAAAACTCTATTTAAAGCTCCAATTAATTCTCTGATGCTAGAAGTGACTTCCGAAGCTAGAAATTCGAAAACTTCATCTCCTAAATCATAATCTTCTCTAAAATTTAATTTAATTTCTTTAAATTTACTTTTTAAAATTTTTATTTTTAAATTAAAATCAGGTGGTTGAATATCAATTATCAAACCACCGGACATGCGAGATCTAATTCTTTCTTGCACTCTATCAAGTTCTGAAGGAGCTTTACTCGATGATATTACTATTTGAGAACCTCTCTCAATTAAAGCATTAAAGGTATGGAAAAATTCTTCCTGCATAGCTTCTTTTCCACTTAAAAACTGAATATCATCAATTATAAAAACGTTTACCGCTCTAAAAAAATCTTTAAATTTAACCATCTCATTACTTTTTATTGATTTAATAAAATGGTACATAAAACTTTCTGACGAAATAAACATAGCCTTTTTAGTATTTCCAGCTCCTAACCCAATAGCATTCAATAAATGTGTCTTACCCATTCCAACTGGGCTATAAATAAATAATGGATTGTAATGAGCTGATTGAACGCATATTTTTCTCGCAGCTGAATAGGCAAGTTCGTTGCTTTCCCCAACCATAAAGTTATCAAATCTATTATTTGAATTAAATCTATTATAATTTGCTAAAGAATTTCCAATCAATGTCACATTTTTTGTGTTAGCAAAGTCAGATTTTGTAGATTTTTTTTCAGTTTCTTCAATTAGAAACTCAATTCTTTCAATACTTTTTTTAAATGTTTTAATTATATCTAATATTTTGTCTGCATATCTAGAAACTATCCAATCTCTTACGAATTTAGTTGGGGCTGACAAAATAACATAATGATTAAATTCTTTTTTTAAATTTATATTTTTTATCCAACTTTCGTAAATATCATTTCCGAAAGCTTGTTTAAATTTACCGTCAATATCACTCCAATTTAGTAAACTTTCTTCTTTTGCTAATAGGACATTCTCATTCTGTTTTGGTAAAATTTCTGACATAAATAATTATATTGAAAAATGTATTTTTAATTTTTTTTTCTTACTTTGACAATATTTGTAGGTTGTATTAGAAAAAAAAATTTAATTAGGTTGTAAAAATTTTTCAACTTTTAATAATAAA
>Ga0066836_10001157_pt1 | contig 13639 bp, 9 predicted proteins | sample ETNtaG_18_FD_71568 | JGI IMG/M metagenome (GOLD analysis project Ga0066836, IMG submission 71568) | Marine microbial and viral communities from oxygen minimum zone, Eastern Pacific Ocean - ETNP201302SV91 | ecosystem: Environmental > Aquatic > Marine > Oceanic | place: Pacific Ocean: Eastern...
AGTTTCAGGAGAGGCTGTACGCGGTTGGCCCGCGAATGGTGAGGCCTGTTGACGTTGGCCTCCACCCATAAACTGCCGGAGGAGATCATCAATGCCCATTCCGCCCATTCCACCAGGCATTCCACCCATGCCACCGAAAGCCTGTTTCATCTGTTGTTCCTCATCGAACTGGCGGCGTTTTTCAGGTGACTCTAATTTCTCCCATGCACTCTGAACTGCCTTGAATCGTTCTTCGGCAGCAGAGTCATCTGGATTGCGATCTGGGTGATACTGCCGCGCCAACTTTCGGAAGGCGCGTTTAATCTCCGCATGAGGGGCATCTTTGGAAACCCCGAGGGTGCGATAGGGGTCCGACATTGCCCGTCCATCGAAGGGACTGATTTCAAGTTGAGGCAAGAACACTGATGGAGGGTCGATTTTCTCAACCCACCATGGCGGACGAGACGAATGGGCTTGTCCGGTATACTGATTCCTGGCTCATCGACGTTGATGGACGACCACATCAGGGCGATTTTATCCTTCGACCCGATGGAGATTGGCTTCGCAGTATAGGTGACGAAGATGTGGAATTCCAAGTGGATGGGGGTGGAAGATTACTGACACGAGCTTTCCAAAATTGGCATACACACTTGGCCATGGTATTGAATCGATCAATGGGTGAAGGATTGCCTTTGATGCGGTGGTTGGAAGAGAGTATTTTTCCGACTGAAAAAGGTTTGACGCCTGAGTTTGTTGAAATTGGAACAAAAGCCGCAGCAGCTGAACTCATCGCTACAGGTACATCGTTTGCTTGTGACATGTACTATCACCCTGAAGTCGTTGGTGAAGTTCTTGCAGAAAGTGGCCTCCGAGGAATTGTTTGTGGCCCAATTACGGATGGATTAACACCTAATTTCAAAGCAGGAACGGGGGATGCCCTAAGGCATGTAGAGGGGTTGATTCGGAGTGGTTCATCCGCACCCGAACGAGTGGCATTCGGAATTGCAACTCATTCTGTATATTCGTGTACTGAAGAACTGCTCAAAAGGGCTGCTGATGTCTCTAACGCAACAGGGTGCACGTTGAGTATTCATACATCTGAAACACGTCAGGAAGTTGCGGATTGTCATGCAAAACATGGCATGTACCCCATCGAATATTTGGACAGTATTGGCTACTTCCAAGAAGGGACTGTTTGTGCTCATTGTGGTTGGGTCACAAAACGTGAAATGCGAATCCTAGCCGAACATGATGTGCACGCTGTTCATTGTCCGGTTAGCAATCAGAAATTGGCTACAGGTGGAACGATGTCCTATCCAGCGATGATTGAAGCAGGTGTCGATGTTCGTTTGGGAACTGATGGAGCCGCGAGCAACAATGCATTGGACATGCGTTCAGAAATGAAAGCTGCCAGTTTAATTCAGCGCCACGATCACTGGGATGCAACATTATTGGATCCTGTTCAAACATACGAATTGGGGGTAAGGGGTTCGAAGGATTGGGTCGCATGGGACCTCGATGACATCCGTATGAGGCCCATTGGAAAAGATGGACGGCGGTTGCTTGCAAATTTGATTTACAGTCATGGAAATTGTTTGGATATGTGGGTTGATGGGAAGCCCTTGCGACGGGACGGGAAAACACTCACCGTCAATGAATCAATTGTGCTTGAACAACTGGAAGATGCCGTCCAAGCGTACTATGAACACGTGTAGGTGATGGATTGAAGAGTACTGCATTCAGTTTAGTGGCTCTTCTACTACTCACATCACTCGCAGGTTGTTTTGGTGATGATGAACCGGAATCCGCACCTCCCTTGGAGGAAATACGACTGAATCATCTAACGATGAAAGGAACACACAATTCCTATCACGTCAAAACACCAGGTGTCTCAGTTCTTGATCCAGAAAACAACTACACTCACGCTGAACTCGATGTGCAGGCGGATAGATTGGGAGTTCGGCAATTTGAATTGGATGTTCATTACATCCCAGGTATCGGATTGCGAGTCTATCATACAACACTGGACCCTTCAACCAATTGTGAAGGGTTTGCAGGTTGCATGAATGTACTTCTCAATTGGTCAAACGAAAATCCACACCATGCGCCTCTATGGATTTTTGTCGAACCGAAAAATTTGCCCGTTGTTGTTGATGAGTTGGATATCTTGGAGATGATTCAAGATGAAATTGCAGCGACTTGGCCAGCAAACAAAACCATCACACCTGAAGATGTGCAGGGGAATGCACCCAATTTACGAACTGCAATTATCACTGAAGGTTGGCCAACATTAGAGGAAAGTCGTGGAAAAACTCTCTTCGTTCTATTGGATAAGACTGAAATTAGGGATCTTTATGTTGAACGAAATCCTACACTAGAGAACCAAACGATGTTTGCAATCGTAGATGAAAACCATTCACTAGCGAGTGTCATATCATTTGTCAATCCAAATACTCATGGAGACCGGCTCAGGAATGCATCCGATATGGGATTCATGGTTCGGTCCCGGCCGGATGAAGCCACCAACGAAGCGCAGACGGCGAATTATTCCCGTTTCCAACTCGCAATGGGAACTGGTGCGAATTTCATCACCACCGATTTTCCGGGCAACGATCAGGACGCAAATTACGCAATTTGGTTGCCTAAAGGCCCTGTCATGTGCAATTCCCAAACGGCACCAAGTCATTGTGATGCCAGAGACCTTGAGCCATGGGGAAACTACACTCCAATGTCAATTGGTTAAGGGATGGCTTCATGGACGAGTTCTGTTCAGGCAGGGTTGAGTGAGATGTCCGAAGAGGTGGCTATCGATGAACAAGAGTTTGACGGGTGGAGCAATGTACTCGAGGCACTCAATCCAATGAAGGTGAAATTAAACTTCCTTCTTTTGGCCATTCCAATCACCCTCTATGCAAAATACATTGCACATGATTCGGTGTTAACATTCGTTTTTTCCATGGTCGCAATAATGCCACTCGCTTTCCTCATGGGACAAGCAACGGAACAAATCGCACTACGTACCAGTGAGTCGATTGGTGGCTTGTTGAACGCAACATTCGGAAATGCAGCAGAGATGATTATTGCTGGGATGGCAATTTTTGCAGCAGCTGAGGCTTACGCAAACAATGACACTGAAGGTGGAAATGACATGGTACAAATCGTTCAGGCCTCGTTGATTGGTTCTATTCTTGGCAACCTTCTGCTCGTTCTCGGTCTTGCATTCGTGTGGGGAGGAATCCACCACAAAGTGCAATCATTCTCGACAGCAGCAGTCGGAGCAAATGGATCACTACTTCTGCTCGCAGTCATCACACTGACTTTGCCTACTGCATACGGATTCCTTCCTGAAGAAAGTCAGAGAGTAAATGGATTGGTTGATCTTTCTCATGCCGCAGCAATAATTCTAATCACTCTGTATGGATTGTTCCTGTTATTCCAATTGCGCACTCATCAAGAATTGTTTGCAACTGATGGTACGCACGAACACGAAGCACCAAAAATGTCACAACGTGAGGCAATCGCTCTCTTATTGGGTGCAACAATTGTCTTGGGATGGATGGCTGAGATTCTTGTCCACTCGGTCTCTGAAGGTGGAGATTCTCTAGGGCTTGAGCCACTGTTTATTGGTGTCATTCTTTTGCCATTCTTTGGCAATGCTGCAGAGCACTTTACCGCAGTCACCGTCGCAAAGCGAGACAAAATGGACCTGTCATTCGCAATCGCTGTTGGTTCCTCAACCCAAATTGCTGTGTTCGTCGCACCACTGATGATTCTAATCGCCTGGTTGGTAGATGTCCCATTGACCTTTGAATTCGGGATGTTTGAAACAATTGCTGTCTTCCTATCTGTACTAATCGCCAATGCAATCGCATCTGATGGAAAGAGCAACTGGCTTGAGGGTGCAATGCTGCTTGGTACCTATGCGATAATGGCGATTGCGTTCTTGCTTATTCAGGATGTGCCGCCACTATGAAACGAGTTATCTTACTCATCATCAGTGGAATTTGTGCAATACTCATGATTGGTGGAATGATTGGATATACCTATGAAGATTCAATCGAAAACGTACCCGTCCCCATCACGGGAACAGCAGTTGGCTTCTCAGATGCCCCACTCACAGAGAGTGCCATCCCATCGGCATTGATCAGTCCTGAATTGACGATTAATTGGGAGGCTGATGTCTGGGTTGGGTTGGTGAATGAAGAAGAATACAACCGATGCTCCCCCAGTGATGGAATTTCCACTACATGTGGCCCCACAACAACTGAATTTGCTGCAGGTGGGCCGGATTCACAAAATGCGAGGACGTTCACATTCGATATCGGCAATGATGTGTATTATCCAGTCGACGGGCAGTCCTTTGGTGGAGCTGAATCTAGTGTCGATTTGAGTTACAGTGTCAAAGTCACTCTGGCATGGCCCGTCATCCTCTTCCTCGGTGCCCTGGGAACCGGATTACAAGTTCTTGGATATCGCCTGCGTTAGGTAAAATGTGGTGTGGAAATGGCGGGGGTTCGCATTGCAGTCACCGGCACCCCTGGCGTGGGTAAAACCACTTTTTGTGCAACTTCAAAATTCCAAACCATCACCGTAGAAGAAATTGCAATTTCACATGATTGCTGTGGGGAAATTGAAGATGACGGTGCGGCCCCAATCGATTTGGAGAAATTGTCCTCAACAATGGTGTGGCCAGATCATGATTTACTTCTTGTAGATGGGCACTTATCACACCTACTCCCAATCGATGCAATCATCCTCATCCGTTGCCATCCATCTACTTTGAAAGAGCGCTTGTCAAAACGTGATTACTCACAAGAGAAAGTTGATGAAAATGTGGATTGTGAATTCATTGGGCTGATCGCTGCAGAGTGTCTCGAAAGCCCATGTCTTGAATTGGATTCCGCGATTGGAATTGAGGCCATGATTACCTCCGCAGAGCGTTGGATAACAGATGGTTTCAAACCCCGTCGGCCGAACGAAGGTATTGATTGGATTGACCAAATCCATGGAGATGATTGAATGGCGTTTGAGAAAGCGAGAACTTGGCATACCAAACTCCTGAAACCATTCGTCGATCGAATGTCGAATGTAGACCCGGCCACACTGACGTGGATTAGTGTGTTTTTTGCTGCTGGTGCTTGCTATCTTCTCGCTACAGCAAGTCGTGATTCTGACGGTGGCTGGAAGTTGGTTGGAGCCTTCGCACTGTTGTTCGTCGCTGCAGAATTGGATGCGCTGGATGGTGCTGTTGCCAGGGCCTATGACAAGGTGTCAAAATACGGTGATTGGCTGGATCATACAATCGATCGATTGGTTGATTTGAGCTTGTTAATTGCAATTGGAATCAACACTGCTTGGATTTCGGTTCATTGGTTGGGCTGGGCTGCCGCCACCATGACTTTGCTCGGTTCATACATGGGTACACAAGCGCAATCTGTGGGCCTTGGCCGCAATTACGGCGGCTTTAGTCGGGCTGATCGCCTTGTAACCACCTTTGTAGGCATCTTTTTGGGTGCTATAATGGCATTTCAAGGCATTTCTGATATTGAAATTCCCGATGTAATCTCAAATCTTGTTGGCTTGAGCCAAATCAATGCACTGAGCGCTGTTTTGGTGATTTCATTGATTGGCGGAATATGGACATTTTTGACCCGTGCATCCTCATCTCGGAAAGAACTTCTTGATGGCGAATAGATTCAACTAATCCAACCCGCCTATAGGCGGGTTTGAAGCCGTCAGACTCAAATGGGCCACAATGGCAGGCCGAAGTCGAGGCGAAGCCATGCGTAAGACGAATTCTCGTGTACCGATGCTATTGATAGCCCTGCTGCTAGGATCCCTGATGACTTGGGTGCCACCTGTTTCTGCATCCGGAGAATCCAGCGATGATGCTGAATTACAAGCCCAAAATATTGGGGCATTTTTTGACAGTGTTACCGAAACAACAACTGTGCAGTGGAGCAGTATTACCACAGAAAACTATCCATTGATGCTGCAAATGCAGGAGTCTCGATATCTCGTATATCGACATAATGCACCATTGAATGCCTCTGTTGTCAGTAATCTGAACCCTTGGGCAAATGTCTCAATGTGTAATTCGGTCAACCCCGGAGATTGTTCAGGAATGATGTTTACTGAAACATATCCCCTTCCAGCTGGAACAAATGGTACCTATTACTACGCCATTGTGACGTATTTCGAAAATAATGACGATGGGGATTCGACAAATAATTACGAATATACCCTCGATGGTACGACTTACTCGCCATCCCATGTGGGCAACTACATCCACGGAGAAGCCAATGTATCAGAAGGTGTGTCTGAACTCACCAACGAAATCACTGCACCGTTCTTCGTCCAGGCCAATTTTATTCCGATGATTGGAGCCTTTGGCGAAGGGGCCACCGATATCAGTTGGGTCAACCTCAACACCATCGTTCCTGACAGTTTGCCAGAAGTTGGCGAATCAGCCTACCAAATCTCAGTTTACCGCCACCTTGACCTGGCGCAGAGAGAAACTTGGGGAGGGATTTTCAAAGAACAAATCGCCCTGCTAAATGCTGGAGATACTACGTTTCGCTACATGCTTCCTGCCGAAACTGATCTTGACGTCTACTACTCTGTGACTTACATGTACATGGGCTACGAAGATGTTCGTTTCTTGGGAACCAACACACTTGCAAACTACATTCACGAAGACAATGTTGCTCCTGAATCTGTCCAAGGAGTCACGGCTTCATTTACTGCTGAACCATCAGGTGGAACTGGAAACACAACCATTTCATGGACGGATATAGAAACTGAAACAAGTGAAACATATCACATCTGGCGCTCAGGTTCTCCGATTAATGATACAACAGCTGCTGGTGTTGAAATGATTGGAACGGCCGGTGATGGAGATGAATTCTATCGCCACGAAGTTGAGCGCGGTATGCTAGGCTTGGCCTACTATGCAGTCACAGCTTCAGATACGAATGGGAATCACAACAACATCGTTGCCGAAAGTTCTGCATTACAATTGGAAGATGCTGTTGAGGAAGATACCTTCACTCCATGGGTTGCTGAACCAACCAATGTCTATGCAGAATACCTCGGAAGCGGACAGACCACTGTAACATGGACTGACCAGTTGGGTGTTGAAGGTGAACAATACCACGTTTGGAGATCCAGTGTTCGATTGACTTCGCTTTCAAATCTAGAACTAGTGGCCGAACTTGTTGCCACAGTAGCTGATTCTGTGGAAACTGTAACAATTGATATTGGCGATGATCTCGATGAACCCAGTTACTACTGTGTGTCCAGTCTCGCGCGTTACAGTCTCTCATCACAACCATACGAAGATCTGCGCTTCATGGATAATTGTTGGGGACCAATCGACGAAGATACTCGACAGCCTGACCTGGCCTTCCTTCAGGATGCTTACATGACCGACCAAGCTGGCGAGAAGATTACACTTCTACGATGGGTCAACTCAATGTCTGAATCGGGAGAAACATACCAAATTTGGAGATGTGAGACCGATCCATTCGATGGGAACGTGACCATGATGAGTGGTGATGTGACATTGGATGATCGATGGGTTCCAATTCTTGACCCAATCGAAGCCCTTTACAACAATGTACCCGATTTCACAAGGGCCATTCCACTTGTTGACAATCTCGACAAGCAAACCTGGTATGCTGTTACAATGACTGACCAATATGGCAATGCAAATACTCAATTTTCAATGTCAATGAATGCACGTGAAGTCGTAGAAGATACTACCCCCCCTGAATTGACAATCGAAGTGGTTAGAACCGAAGATGGTGAAGTTGTCAATGCTTTGCGTGCCGGAGATTATCAATTGCGAATCTACTCAAATGAACCATTAAGCGAATATCCAATTCTAGATCTAACAACCTCTGACTTTGAAGTGGATGAATTCGGAACGGTTCTCGCTGGCGAATTCTTCACAGAACGAGGTTCAACGGTTCGAGCGCAGCCACTTCAAGGGAGTGTTGCAAATGCATATCGATTCAATTTCGAAATTACTAGCGATATGAACACAGCAGACATTCACGCTGTCATCATGATTTCAGATGTCTCCCAAAATATGGTTACAATCGATATCATGGGTTGGGCAATTGATTCATTGTTGCCAACCATTGAAGTCTATGCGCCAAGCCCGGATAGTCTCTACCTTTACGGTGAACAAATCCACGTCTACGGAGCTGTAAGCGACGATGTTGGAATCGCTAATGTTGAAATCAAATTCCGATACTATGAGAACAATCTAATGCGTGAAACCGAATGGACTGCGGTCACTGATTTGACAACCTACTCCACAGATTCAAACACCTTGGTCTTTGAATTGTGGGAACCTGCCTCAACCTTCCATGACTTAGGGTTCACTCAACGTGTGTATATTCGAGTCACAGATACATCTGGCAATCTACAAGAATGGAATACCCAATTCACAGTTGACAATTGTGTTCGGACTATTGTTGATTACGATTCAGCATGTATCGGCCAGAGTGTGTTTGAACCACCAGTGGATGTTGAAACTGCTGAAGAATCGTACTACGAAGGTGTCTACTTGATGGTCTATGCTCTAGGTGGAATCAACGTTATACTGCTAATTCTCACAATGATGAGTGTGCTAATGGCCTCGGGCGATGGCAAGAAGAAGAAAGGTGGAGACGATGACGAAGAAGAAGATTGGATGCGAGAATTCATGGGTGGTGGAGATTCTTCTGATGCTGGAGACCCAGATGATGTTCGAAATGATATGGCATCACTTTCAGATGGTGCCACTGAACGAATAGATGAAGAAGATCCATTTGCCAAGGCTGAAGGTCGTGACCGTAAGCGTCGAGACAAAAAGAGTCAGAGCAAAGAAGTTGAAGAAGTCGAAGAGGATGACGAAGAAGAAGACGATGAATTCGATGATGAAGACGATGATTGGGACGATGATTCTGGACCAAAGAAGAAAACTGTCAAACGCAAGACTGTCAAACGTAAGGCTGTCAAACGTAGGAAGTAAGGCCTGGTGGTCTACTGTTCGGAATGGGTGACCCTGCAACGGTCATCGACCAATATAGGCGCTATGTCCAAGATGGTCGATTGGAAATTAGTGAGGTTATGGCCTCTGAATTGAGCGACCTCTTGCTATCTAAAAAAGGGAAAACTCTCGCTGAACATGGTCACCTTGTCACAGCACTTCGTGATCTTGCCAACATCCAAGAAATGCGAACCAAGTGGAAAGAAAGTAAAGCGGCCGCATCGATGCTTGTGAAAGCACGGAAGCGATATGCCAAACTTCTACGCTCCAATGGTATGCGTGACGAAGCGCAAAAAGCTCGCAATGCGGAAGCAGCAGATGAGGTGCAACGCGGGCGCGTACGCGCGCACGAGGGCGGACTTCGTCCAGCACTATCTCATTGGAAGCGAGCACGGAAGGTTCAGCCACAACTGATTGAAGCCTATTGGCGCCCTCTTGAGGCACATGAAAGCATCAAATCAACACTCAGCGGGGCTGGGAAAGTAGGTCTATCTTTGGCCAAGATTCTAATTTCAGTTGGACCTGTAGGTCGAGTCGGAGAATCATTTCAATTACAACCTGAGAACGCTGATGCACAACCACTAGAGAGGTTACTGACTGATTTAGCGAGATGGGTGAAACCTGAATTATCACTACCCGCAAAAGCATGTGTTGCTCTAGAAGCAGCCAAGCGTGAATTAGAACGGCAAATTGCTTCAATAGAAGCAGGAGAGCAAGCTGCAAACGCCAAACTTCAAGCTGCAATTGACACACTACAACCAGCGGTCGATTATCACGAATATTCCCGTGGTGGAACAGCCTGACTATTCCTTGCCTAGATAGGTTAGCCATTGTCGACAAGTTGGGCACCAAGTCCACCGATTTCCATTGTTTACTGCTTCATGTGCAGGTCCCCCACATGTAGTGCAAGGTGCGTGGATTCCTGTCGGTGTTGAAGAGGGTGTGGTTACCGCGGCTCCACCAGATCTTCGCATGAGAAGAACGCCGAGAACCAATACTGCAAGAAGGCCAATGATGATGCCAGACAAAGCAACTATCGAAAGACCCTCACTTGATGATGTATCACCAGTTGATGAACAAGACATCTCAGTGCAAGACCATCCCATTTCAACACAGACGCAATCATTGCAGCCATCTCCGGCGGGGCGAGTTTCTCCCTCAACACACGTAGGCTCTGGCTCTGGCTCCGGTTCGGGTTCTGTATCCGACTCCGGTTCGTAAGTTGAATTCACCCAATATTCCAATGTCTGCCCATCCGCAGATGTGCTAATCAAGCGAAGTGTCAATCGGTCATCATCATCTCCGCGCGAACGCTCAAACATATCATTGAGTGGATCTTCATCTGGATTGTTTTCACTCCACCAAGCGATTGCGCCTGGTGGCTCAATGTTCAGAAGAAGATGCTCCATACCTTCTGTTGAATTCCAACTCACCCCATAGATTGAGACGTGATCAGTGCTTTCAATCGTGGATTTCCAATCGACTGAAATTGTCCAAGTTGATTCCGAACCTATCACATCAAGATTAAGTTGAGCGGGCAAATCGAAATCCAGTGCTTCATCGCACCGTGTCGCATCCTCTGGATGATTGTCAATTGTCAGACCAGTGTCAGAATCTGTTGGGCAACCGTCACCGTCCAAATCAGACCATGCCAATGGGTCAAGGAAAAAGGCGTCACCTTCCTCAATTCGTAAGCCATTCATACCATCAATCCAAGAATATATGTCACCCCAACCATCACCATCAGTATCTTGGTGCTGCAAAGGATTGGTTGGGAAAGCATCTCCATTCTGTTCTGTGCGTAATCCATTGATATCGAGAGAATATGTGTAATTGTCTCCTATACCATCACCATCTTGGTCCAACCATTGAGTCGAATCATTGGAAAATGCATCACCATGCTCGTTAATCCTCAAACCCGTAGATGGGTCGGTTTCGAAATAATGCTCATCTCCAAATCCATCACCATCTGAATCACACCACTGATTGGCATCATCTGGCCAAGCATCCCCATATCCATTGTTGAGAACACAAGCAGGCCAATTCGCATCTGCATCGGACCATTGATCCCCATCTGTATCTGGACAACCGCCTCGGTCTATCGAAGACGTGCCCCAAACTGATGGACAACCATCTCCACCAGCGCCCGGTGCGTTGTTGTCACCAAAGCCATCGCCATCGGTATCGGCCCACTGCAACGAATTCTGTGGGAATGCATCGTTTTCATCGATGACACCGTCCCCATCTGTATCTGGAATGATTAGCCACCACGAACCTGTATGATTCGCAACAATGAGACCACCGGTATGGTCAATGACGAAACCACGTGGAATGCCTTCAACATTCCATGTGGCCAATTGGGTCATATTGAGAGCATCGTAGAATTCTAGTTGCCCGGATGCACTGTTAGATGCATCCCCGCTGGCAACAACAAGGAACGACCCGGATGTGAACCCTGCACCAAACCCTTCGTCTGTAAACTGGAATGACATCATTTGTTGACTATTATCGGCATCCCAAACAATGGCTTCACCATCCCATCCCGCAGTCATGAAGGCATGGATTTCACTATGCCAAGTGAGAACACCTGTATAATTTGAGTGACTATATTGAACACCCTGTTCACTCCATAATGTTGGGTCGGGATCTTCGGTCAACCACAGATGAACAGAACCATCTTGCCCTGTACTGGCTAACCAGAAGCCATCATTGCTGAATTCGAGGGTCCAATATTCAGTTGCATAGTCCCAGCTTGTCACCTCAGACATTTGATCAATATCCAAAATTGATACCTTTCCGGCAACACCTGTACTGGTATAATTCTGAGTCCATGATATTGCAAGGAGATTTTGTGTGGGGTGCATATCAATGCGGCCAAATGCCTCCATTGTCGGATGATATTGATCGACCCTCCAGGTCCACACCTCTTTACCATCCTCACCACAGGCAACGATGGCACCATCTGAAAAACCGACGATGACAAATTGCTGATGCATCACCACACTCTTTGCAAAAGGGTACTCGACAATGGGTTGATCAAAATCTGGATGGAAACACTGTCTCACAATACCGCCTGTACGATAGTCTCGAACGGTTGCAACTCCATTCGATTCTGCAAATGCGATAAATGGATCATTTGAGTTTAGGTCGATTTCACGAACATAATCTGGACTGAATCGTCGATGGATTTTCAACTGGAGACTACTAGAATCAATGTTGTGAATTTCGATGGCCCCATCTTTACCTGATGTCGCATATTGAAGACCTTGGTCGTCAATTGCAATTGCAGTAATATCAGATGGATACGGTTTGTTATTCCAAACAACACCGTGCCACCCGTAATCTGAGAGGATGCCTCCTGCTGAATCCATCATTAACAAACGTCCGGGATCATGGAGGCCTGCTGCGAGAGCAGAACTGTCAGGTGACCATCGTACGCTTGAAACATTTTGAGGGATTGGTGTATACCAATTGATGGCTCCGCTATTGTGAAAGAAATCGGTGATGACACCTTCGTTAGGTCGATTGTATGCAATGGTGTAAGTTTGACCTTGTGGCGAGAAATCAATAGCCCAAGCCATTGCTTCACCTCCTGCGACATTTCGAGTCCACGATTGAGATAGTGTGGGTCCTTGCACATCCCATCCAGTGACTGTGTCATGGTATGTACCGCCTACTGAGTCAAAAACTCGATTCAATGCAGCGACAAAGGTCCCATTATTCGATATCGCACAATCTGTTCCCCAATCATTGGTGTATACGTGACCATTGTCTGGGGTAGAACCATCGATGAAAAATTGAGTATTGGCAACGACGACTTCGCCGCCGATATTTGGATCATTAATCGCTCCACAAAAAGTCAGTCGACTACGATCTTGAGTGATGTCAAGCCCCCATAAAGAACCATCATAATTTCCTGTTAAATCAGCGGTCCAAAGTCCGGTACGCGATGTTGTTGAATTCATCGGCCAAACTCCACCATCATCTATGATCTCAAAACTATACCAACGAGCACCACCATCTGCTGCGAGAACGTGACTGTTGTCTAACCATACTACATCGACAAGTGAGTTGGCATTCGGTGCATGGAAAATGACTCTTCCATCGGTGCTATTCCAAACTGTGAGTAAATTTGTCGAGATGTCTACAGCAGCAATCATTTGCCCATTGGGGGAAAAATCAACTTCCCACAACATGCCTGTTGGTTGAGGTTGCCAAATTTGTGGGCTCCAACCTGACTGCCAAATTGGGCGGCTGGCTTGATTCCAGTTTTGTTGTTGATTGGTGGGTGCAGATGACTCTACAACCTCATCTTCGAGAGCGATGGGGGTTCCCGACCAAGCGCAGAATATGAGCAGGGAAAGAACCCAAAATACCCGCGCGCGCATGAATGTGCCAGAATTGGCCTCCAACATGAGTCTTCCCACCCTTTGATTGGCTCACAAAAAAGATGACTGCGTACTCATCCTCGGATTTTTTTCAAGGGTCGACAAAACGCATTCTCGCGTCTTTTTTGGTCGGAACGGTTATCTTACCGACAGCGAGCCTGACATCATGCGCCATCTAATTGATAGGGTATTGGAATTGCAAGATGATGAGGAAGAAACGGATGGGACCGTC
>Ga0066836_10001159_pt1 | contig 13638 bp, 16 predicted proteins | sample ETNtaG_18_FD_71568 | JGI IMG/M metagenome (GOLD analysis project Ga0066836, IMG submission 71568) | Marine microbial and viral communities from oxygen minimum zone, Eastern Pacific Ocean - ETNP201302SV91 | ecosystem: Environmental > Aquatic > Marine > Oceanic | place: Pacific Ocean: Eastern...
TGTTAGTACAAACTTATTTGCCAAAGAATTTTGAAGTTAAAAATATAAACCAACTGAACCACAACCCTCATTAAAACAAATAAATCTTAAGAAGAATATTCTAAAAAATAATAGATTAAATGCTTAGTAAAATACTACTTATAGTTCTAGGAGTTGCGGTATTTGGAGTTTTGTTTTTTTTAATTGTTAAGAGAGCGCTTAAAAAAAGATTAGATTTTTATTTGAACAAAAATAACAACAAAAATTAGATTAATTTACAAAATTTATGAAATTCTTCTTTTGTAATATCTAATACTTTTTTTGATAATTCGTAAGTAAAACCAGATCTTGCTAAAATTGAAATATCTTTTTTATAAAATAAAGGTCTATTTCCCTCTTCTCTTCCTGGCCCAATTCTCCTTCTTTTACATATTTTAATTGCTGAAAAAAAATCTGGATCTATTTCATTTTCTTTTATTTTAGAAATGCTTACTTTTATATGTTTTTCATCAATTCCTTTTTTTATAAGGCTATATCTTATTTTGTTGAGGGAATAACCTTTTTTCAGAAAAGATTTTGATTTAGCATTTGAGTAGAACTCATCATTGATAAATTTTTGATTCTCTAAAGTTAGAATAACTTCATTTATTAAATCCATTAACCCTCTTTTATCTGATATTTTGTGACCTTTTTTTACAATTTTTTTGAATAAATAAGTTTTTAATTGTTGTTTAGAAGGACTATATTTCTCCAAATAAGAGTATGCATATTTTCTTATATCGTCAATTGTAGCTTCAAGATTTTTTTTATTTTTTATATGATTCATCGCTTTAATATAATATATTATTTTTTTTAATTTGTATGATAAGTCAATTCGAAATCTATCTGACTGTTGAAAATATTTATTTTTGGTCAAACATTGGTGTTTTGCCCTTATGGTTACTTATGATTTTTATTCCAAATTCAAAAATTACACGTGTATTGACTAATTCAATTATTATACCTCTCCTTATAGCGAGCGCTTATGTATATGTATTGAATAAGGCAATCAAGTTAGATGAACAAATATTAGATATCTTTAACTTATATTTAGATTTAGAAAATTTATACACGGTATTTGCAACAGAAAGTTTTTTGCTTATTTTTTGGTTGCACTTCTTAGCTATGAACCTTTTTTTAGGATCATGGATTTCCAGGGATGGAGTTAAATATTCAGTACCAAAAAGTTTTACTGCTGTTATTTTAATATTAATTTATTTTACTGGTCCTTTAGGACTTATTTTATATTGGTTTGTAAGGATATTTTATTCAAAAAAACTTGGTTTTCATGATTAAATCTTTTTATTTCTATTTTGATTTTGGAAGTCCTTACACATATTTAGCTCATAAACAAATTAGAAAAATTGAAAAAGAAAATTCAATTAAAATTAAATATATGCCAATCTTATTAGGTGGTTTGCTTAAGAGTGCTGGCATTAAAGCTAATGTTGATATTCCTGTGAAGGCTAAATACATGATTAAAGATTGCAAGTTATGCGCCGAAAAAAATAATATTGATTTTAAATTCAATAGCTACTTTCCAATAATAACAATTAATTTAATGAGAGGAGTTTTGATCGCTGAAGAAGGAGGTTATGAAAAAATATTTATTGATAAAGTTTTTGATGCAATTTGGAAAGATGGTCTTAATCTAAATGACAATCTAGTTTTGGAAAAGCTATTAAAAAATTTAGATGTAAATCCTCAAAAATTCTCAATGGATGCAATAGAACAAAAAAATAAAACAGAATTAAAGAAAAGAACAGACGAGGCTTTTGAAAAAGGAATTTTTGGTTTACCCACTTTTTTAATTAATAACAAATTATTTTGGGGTCAAGACCGTCTCGAGTTTGTTATTGCCGAAGCGAAAAAATAATTACTCCTTTTTTTCAATAATATTAAAGCCGTTAATTTTCATTGATCCAAAACCTCCCTCAACATGCGCAATACTTTTATAACCCATATCTTTTAAAGTTTTAGCTCCTAATGCTGATCTCATCCCTCCTGCGCAAAAAAGTATCATTTTCTTATCTTTGTTTTCAAATTTTTCTTTTTTATAATAAGGACTAATCGGATCTAACCAGAACTCAAGCATTCCGCGCGGAATATGAATAGCTCCGTCTATAGCTCCTTCATTCCAGAGCTCTCTTATATCTCTAATATCTACCAAAGTGCATTTGTCTTCTTTGAATAATTTATACGCTTCTGAGGCATTTAAAGTTTCAATTTGATTCATTGCTTCATCTACAAGAGTTTTTGATGATTTTATTGTCATAATAAGATAATACTAAACTAAAAATTTAAAATAATCAAAATTATGAAAAAAATCAATATTGCATCTAAAACAGGTTTTTTTAAAAGAATTTTTATAAAAATTTGTAGATTATTAGGATATGAGATAATTGACCAAAGTAAGTATGAAATACCAACGTTAGATAAAAAACTTGGTGATTCAATTAGTGTTCCAGGTAAAAAATCTATCGCTATTCCGCTGGGTGAAATAAAAATTACTAGAAAAATCAATTCTTTAAAAATTATATTTCGTAGTTGTACAAGCGAATTAATAATGGATCAAAACAAAAAAAGACTGTTTGAGAAAGATAAAAATGAATACACCTTTCGTTCACTAAATTCTCTATTAGTCTCAATTAGCCATGCTAAAAAAAATTTTAGGGATATGCGTTGCCAAATTATAGTTACTGATACTAATTCTAAAAAAGAAGATTTAAATCAAATAACAAACATTCTCTCTAAATATTCAATAAACAACCAATTAATTGAGATTAATTTAGATGAATATAAACAAAAAATTACTGGCAATTATACACCTGCTAAATTTGCAAATATGGCTAACCTTTACACTTCTATAAAAATTGCAAAAGAAGAAAGTAATGATTTAATTTATTTTGTTGAAGATGATTATGTTCATAAAAAAGAATCTATTGCGGAAATGCTCTTTTCATTCGAAAAATTTTCTACTATTTTCGAAAAGGATGTTTTTCTGTTACCTGCGGATTATCCTTATTTATATTCAAAAAATTACAATACTAATGTGTTTATAGGACATAAAAAACATTGGAGATTGGTTGAAGAAAGCCTTGTAACTTTTTTAACCAGTAGAGAAAATGTAGTAAATAATCTTAAAAATTTAATGCAAATGGCAACCAAATGGGAAGATCCATGGGAAAAGCCTTTGCATGAAATTTATAAAAAAACACCCTGTCTTTCGCCAATACCATCACTTTCTATGCACTGCGCAAATATTAACTCTGTGTATGGTCTTCCTCCAAATGTAAATTGGAAGGAAATTTGGGATGAAAATGAAAATTATTAACAAACTAAGCAAAAACAGCCTTTAAAATAACTAGTATTTAAAGGCTGTTTTAAAGCTTATTTATTAAACATCTCTTTTAGTGCTTTTGCTGGTAAAAACTTAACTTTTTGTGAAGCAGCAATCTGTATTTGCTCACCTGTTCTTGGATTTCTGCCTACTCTAGCTTTTCTTTTGGCAACTTTGTAAGTGCCAAAACCAGCAATTTTAACCTGCTCATCACTTTTTAAGCAGCCTAAAATAATTTCAGTAATTCCATCAAAAGTACGCTCAGCATCAGCTTTGCTAAGATTCATGCTTGATGAAATTTTTGATACTAGTTGTTTTTTGTTCATTTTAGCCTCTTTTTTATCCTTATTTTTTACTCTTCTCACAAATGCTAAGGAAATCAACATTTTTTTTAGTATATATAAAAGATATCAACACAATATATTGTAAAATATCAAAAAAGCCTAATTTTACTGGCTTTTTTGATAGTTCGGTATTTTAAATTAAAATAAGCCTATTTGTCTTAAATCATTAAAAGTTACGAAAAACATCAAGGAAATAAGCATAAAAAGGCCGATTCGAAAAAATCCTTCTTGTGTTTTTTGGCTTAATGGCCTTCCTAAAATTTTTTCAAAAAAATAAAACATTAAGTGGCCTCCATCAAGCATTGGTATAGGGAATAAGTTTATTAACCCTAAACTTACTGAAATATAAGCCATTATACTTAAAAAAGGAACAAGGCCGTATTCAGCTACCTGTCCACTAATTTTTGCTATTCTTATAGGTCCCCCTAATTGAGAAGCATCCCCCGAACCGTCTATCATTGTTCCTAAATATTTTAAAGAAGTAACACTTACAAACCAAACTTCCTTAACCGAGTAGTAAATTGCTTTTGCAGGAGCAAGAGGTTCTTTGTTAAGTTCATTATTTAATAAAGACAATTTTATGCCAATCATTCTTTTTTTTATTGGATTTCCAAGAGAATCTTTGCCGTCAACCAAATTTGGCTTAACTTTTAAAGAAAGCTCTTGGTCATTTCTGGAAACTACAAATTCAATAATTTCTTTTGTTGATGTATTTATATACGTAGAAACCTCTAGTAAACTTTCAACTTTATTATTATCTATAGATATAATTTTATCATTCTTTTTTAGTCCAGCAACAAAGGCAGGGCTATCCTTTTGAACTTCACCGATAACTGCTGGAGTCATATCTTTGCCAACAAACATGTTAATTAAAGCAAAAATTATTAGAGCTAAAACAAAATTAGCTAAAGGTCCAGCGGCAACGATTATTGATCTTTGGTAAAGAGGTTTTAGTATAAATAATTTTTCTCTATCTTCATCGTTATATTTTTTTATTAAACTCTCTTGTTCAGATTGACTAAAAACGTTTCGGTCGCCAAAAAATTTGACATAACCACCTAAAGGAATCCAACATACCTTCCAACGAGTGCCTGACTTGTCGTTCCAACCAAAAATTTCCCTTCCAAAACCTATTGAAAAATCAGTTATACCTACACCAAATCTTTTTGCAAAATAATAATGACCATATTCGTGTATGAAAACCACAATCGTAATTAAAATAATAAATGGTATTATATAATTCATTAACTCCAAGGTCCTTTTTTTATTTTATTTTTTGTTCTTTTTTTCTTATTAAAGAACAATATCAAAACCATCCCTGAAACGAAACCTCCAATATGGGCTGCGTAAGCAACACCACCACCACCACTTGATGATGTCATGCTTGAATTTATAAATTGTAAAACAAACCAAAAACCCAACACATATATGGCTCTAATTTTAATTAATTGACTGAAAAAACCAAAAGGAATTAGAACTAAAACTTTCGCATGAGGATGATTAATCAAATAGGCTCCCAAAACACCTCCTATTGCGCCACTTGCACCTACCATTGGTATTTGTGAATGAGTATCCATTAAAACCTGGGCCATAGCTGCTCCCAGTCCTGAAATAAGATAAAAAATTAAAAATTTTTTTGGACCCAAGTTATCTTCAATGTTGTCAGCAAAAATCCACATGTACAACATATTTCCCGCCAGGTGCATGAAACCACCATGCAAAAACATTGAAGAAAAAATTGTCATATAAGCAGGCACTACATATAAATCTAAAGGTAAATGATCATGACCCATTAAAACAGAGGGGATTAAACCATATGAATAAAAAAGTTTTCCAGTTTTATATGCATCCGAGCCCAGTTGTGCAAAAAAAACCAAGACACATAATCCTATTAAAAAATAAGTAACTACAGGTCTACCTGAAGTTGGGTTATCGTCTTTTAAAGGAATCATAGTTCATTATAACAATAACTGGTCCAAGTGTTGCTAATAAAAAAGACCAAAATAATAGAGAGCTTGATATAATTTCAGGAAATAAATCAAATGGTAATAATATCCCTATTAATAAACTTTTGGTAAAGCTGGGCGATGGAAATATCAACAAACCTAAAAATAAACCTAATAGTATTGCTGTAATTGCTTTTTTCTCATTAAATTTTTTCTTATAAAAACCATAAAAGACAGGGAAAACAGCTGCGCAACATAAAAGGTCAGCTAATAAAAACAAATACAAAATACTGAATCCTTTTGATGCAACAAAAAAAGCAATTATTGATAGAAAAATCAAAAGTCCATTTGGAGATTTTAATTTTTTATTTATTTTTTTTCCGTCAACCATAATCAAACTAGAAATAGCGTTCACTAATGTATCAACAGTACTAACTGTTAGTGATATTGCCAAAATAATTATTGCTATATACAATAATTCTGTTTTGCTCTTTAACAATATAGAAAAAAAAGCTAGATCAGGATTTACTTTACTATCAACAGAAATTGCTATTATGCCAGTAATTCCCATAAATAAAACAACTGGAATTATAATTAAAAAAGATAGTTTAAGACTTTTGTTTAATACATTATAATTTTTTGCTGCAAAAACTCTCTGCCAGTTTCCTTGATGAAAAAGGTTTGTTGCAGCTACAGCTATAAAAAAAGTTAACCCAGCTGTGTAATTTGTAATATATTTGCTGCTTAATAAATGGCCCGAGTTATTTACAATACTTTTATAAGATATAAAATCTAAACTAAATATATTGTACATACACGCTAGCAATAAAATTATAATGATTAAAAATTGGAAGTTATCAGTTATTATAGAAGCTCTTAATCCTCCATATAAAGTATAGGTTAAAGTAGTTGTTATTACTAAAGCTGCAGTTATCCATAATGAAGCGCCGGAAATATAATTTATCAACACAGCTATAGCTGTTACTTCTGCGCATAAAAAAATAAACATGTAGAAAACACTTAATAAAAATATGGATTTAAATAAATTTTTACCCATTTTGTAATAAATAAATTGTGTAAATGTAATTCCCGAAGGAAAAGTCTTTCTTATTTTTTTACCCAAATAAATTAATGCTATCATTGGAAATGCAGTTCCAAGTGAATAACCGATAACTGATCCAATTCCTCCCCATGTTGCTGCAGAAGCTGGACCAAATAATATCCATGCACCTAGAGCTGATGCAACTAAACTAGCAGTTAAAGATAAAGTTCCAGTATTTCTTCCTGCAGTAAGATAATTTGAATACCCGCGATATTTTCTTGAATAAAGAATACCTATTACAGCAAATAATAAACTCGAAAGTAAAACCAATAATAAAGCATTTTTAGAATTTATAAAATTTAACTGTTCCATTCTCCCTCACTGAATTACCGGTCAGGTTCCTAGGGTATAATCTCAGTCTGTTAGGACACCCCAATTATTTAATTTTACAGTGATATTATTTTAAAAGCAAACTAAGTGATCAATATAAATTGGTCTTTTAATTCCAAATTTATCTTTAATTTTATGTTGGTGTTCGTGATGAGAATGAACAAATACTGGTATAAATTGATTATTCATTGTTTTAAGAGTGTAAATAAAATTTGTACCTCTAAATTTTCTATCTACCACTTCTAATTTTAAATTGCTTTGATCATCGTGTTCCAAGTCTTCGGGTTGAATTAGAAGTTTAACCGAGGAGCCTATAGTTTGTTTTTTAATAAAATTTCCTTTTATTGTTCCTAATTCAGTATTCTCCAAGCTGTCGGCGCCTGTTACCTGGGCCTCTATTAAAATACCTCTGTTTAAAAAATTGACCACTTCAATTGAATTTGGGTAATGATAAATATTATAAGGAATATCAAACTGTTTTAGAGATTGATCTAAAATAATTCCACATTTATTTCCCATATAGAATGCTTCGTAAGAATCGTGGGTAACTATTATTGTTGAAATATTAATTTCATTTAGAATCTTTTTAATTTTTAACTGCAGTTCTTCTTTTAAACTTTGATCAATATTTGAAAAAGGTTCATCTAAAAGCAGTAGATCTGGTTTGGACATTAAAGAACGTGCCAAAGAAACTCTCTGAGCTTCTCCTGCGCTAATTTCATGTGGATACTTTTGTTGAATTTCCTGCAGATGTAATAAATTAATAAAATCATGTACTGAATAATTAAATTTTTTATTTTTGTTCCTATCAGCTCCAAATTTAATGTTGTCAATAACATTGTAATGTGGAAATAAACAATTTTCTTGAAAAGAAAGAGCAACATTTCTTTTTTCAGGCTCCATGTGAAAATCTTCTGAAGAAATTGTTTTTCCTTTTAATATAATTTTTCCAGATCTAACTTTTTCCAACCCCGCTATTGTTCTGAGGATAGTAGTCTTTCCTATACCAGAAGGTCCTAGTAAACAAACTATTTCACCTTCTTTTTTTAAATTAAAACTGACATTATTCACTTTATTTTTTTCACTTGCAGCAAAGGTAACTTCTTGGATTTCTAAAAGATTTTGACTCATATGTTTGTTATATAATTATTTATTATCAGATAATATGTGTTTAGAAACAAATAAAATAAACACACTAGCTATTAAAATTAAGAAAAGAGAGGGTGCTGCGGCAGCTTCAAGTAAATCTTGTGAAGCATAAATATAAGCTGTAGTCGCAAATGTTTCAAAGTTGAATGGTCTAAGAATTAAAGTTATTGGCAATTCCTTTATTATCTCAATTGCAATTAAAATACTTACTAACAAAATACTATTCTTAAGATAAGGAATATGAACTTTTGTAAAAGTTTTGAATTTTGAATATCCTAAAAGATATGCGCTTTCATCCATTGATTTATTAATCTTTAAATAACCTGATTTAATACCGTTTGATGATAAAGCAAAAAATCTAACAAAATAAACTATTACTAACCCAAACACAGAACCTATAAACATAGTTTTAAAATTTATAAATATTAAACTGTCTAAATAAGAAACCAAAGTTATAAAAGCTACGGCCAAGATTACACCAGGGATGGCATATCCAGATACAGAAAAAATTGTTAGTGTTTCAAGAAATTTGCTTTTAGAAACTCTATTTCCATAGTTAGCTATAAAAGCAAAAAATATCATTAAAACTGATGACAGAATTACTAATAAAAGAGTATTAAATCCGATATTCAAAAAATTTAAATCTTGTAGATATTTAGGAAATTTATAAGTCCAATAAAGCATTTGTGTAACTGGAAAAATAAAGCTACAAAAAAATAATATTGCGCAAAAAACAAATGCGTATAAAGACTTTATACCAGTAAGTTTAATTTTTGGTTTTTTAACGAAACCACCTCTTGAAGGTGAATGATATCTAGCTTTTTTTCTAGAAAAATTTTCTATAAAAAATAGTAGCAATATGAACAGCAACAATAAAAATGAAAGTTGGTTTGCTGAAGCTAAATCATCAAAAGCAATCCATGAATTATAAATAGCTGTTGTTAATGTTGATATACTAAAAAAAGAAACGGTTCCAAAATCTGACAAGGTTTCCATTGCTACCAAAGATAACCCTACTACTATTGCTGGTCTTGCTGATGGAAGTATAATTTTTAAAAAAGTTTTTTTTGTAGACAGTCCCAAATTTCTTCCGACATCAATTAAATTTTGTGATTGATAATAAAATGAAGCTCTAGTTAAAACATAAACATAACCAAATAAAGAAAAGGAAATAGAAATTATTGAACCAAACATTCCGTCGAACTTAGGTATTAAATAGTTGTATTCATAAGGTCCAAACAGATAGGTCAGAATTGAAAAAGCCGTACCGTAATTCTCAAAAAAGGCCGTAAGAGAGTATGCATAAATATAAGCTGGAACAGCAAATGATAATATTAATGCCCACTTAAAAAAATTTACACCTGGAAATACATAGAAAGAGACGCAATATGCGGCCCCTACTCCAAATAAAAATGTTAGCAGTAATACACCTACTAAAAGTAAAATAGAATTAGATATATAATTTATTAAAAATGTGTTTTTTAATAGGGAAAAATAATCAGAAGTATTTTCAAAAAAACCAAAAAAAATTGTGATTATCGGTAATGCTACTAATATAGAAATAAAAAAAGAACTTACATACCAAAAGCTAAATCTTTTAATAAACATTAATTTTTATCATCAAAAAGTGAATTAACAATTTTTTTTATTTCTTCTATTCTAATATCAGTCAATGATCTTCCATTAATTTTTTTTTCAATCTTATATGCTTCATTTATGCATGGCGCACATCCAACAGTGGATTTATTTAGATCTAAATCTTTTTTGAATGCGCGCTTCATCTTATTGTTATAGAGGATAAAACAATAACTCTAAAACTTTTTTTACTCCCAACCAGCTTCTGTCATTACTTTTAATGCAGCTGCCTGATTTTTTCCGTATGAAGAAACTTTTGTTTTTAAGTCCTGTTTAAAGTTAAGACCAAACTGAGCTATCAATTTGTTAGGTTTAACTCCATCTATCATAGGATATTCAAATGTATTATTAACTATGTGTTGTTGTGCTTCTTTAGTTAACAAAAACTCCAATAGTTTAATTGCATTTTTCTTATTTGGAGCATGTTTTAATACTCCTCCTCCACTAATATTCATGTGAGTACCTCTTCCATCTTGATTTGGGAAAAAAGGTTTCACCTTTTTAGCGGCTGCTTGTTGCTCAGGTCCTTTTTTGCCTGACAGCATCAATGCAATATAATATGTATTTGCTACAGCAAGCTCTGCTTCGCCAGCTGCTACTGCTAGAATTTGCGCCCGATCATTACCTTTGGGTTTTCTAGCCATATTATTAACTATTCCTTTTGCCCACTCAGCTGTTTTCTTTTTTCCATTATTAGCAATTAGTGAAGCAACAAGCGATTGATTATAAACATTGTTAGATTTTCTGATTACCACTTTTCCCTTCCAGTATGGATCAGCTAAATCTTCATATGTTAAACCTTGTAAATCGTTTTCACTTAATCTGCTTGGGGCGTAGTATATTACTCTCGCTCTTTTAGCTATTCCAAACCAGTATGGTGATCTAAAATTAGAAGGAATTGCTTTTTTTAAAGCGGCAGAACTTGCTCTTTGAAACATTCCTTTAGATTGAAATGCCCCCAATCTCCCGGCATCAGCTGTTACGTATAAGTCAGCTACACAATCTTTTCCTTCCTCGATTATTCTTTTCTGAAGAGCTTTATCCTTTCCAGACACAACATTAACTTTAATTCCAGTTTTTGCTGTAAATTTTTCGTATAATTGAACATCAGAATCATAGTGTCTTGCACTAAAAATATTCACTTCATTTGCATATGAACTACCAAACAAAGCAAAAAAAACTGATATTACGAAAATTAATTTTTTCATTTTTTTCTCCTTTTTTAAGTTAAATTAAACTACACCGTTTAATGTAATTGATAATCAATATCAATGAGAATGATTATCACTATCATTTTGTCGCACGTTATGCAACTAAAAAGTGTATAGGAGACTGGCATTTCTATGTATATGCTTAGTTGTATAGGAAATATATGGCTGACGAAAAAACTTCAATACTTCTATCTGATGTTTCTATCGAAGGAGATTTGGTAGAAAAAGATAAGGTTATACTAGACGCTAAAATAACCGGAGATATAAAAGCGGAAGAGGTAATTACACATTCAAAATCAAATATAAATGGAAACATTTCTTCAAAAGAATCTTCTTTAGGAGGAAAGTTGAAAGGAAACGTAATTTCTGAAAGAATTAAAATAAAGAGAACTGCAGAAATAGAAGGTGTATTAAATCAAAAGTTTTTGTCTATTGAAGAAGGAGCAAGTCTAAAAATTAAGGCAGAAACAAATAAATAATTTTAAAACTCCCATTGTCTTACCTTACTATATAAAAAATTTCTGAAAGCTACTAATCGAGCCACATCTTTTAAAGATTTAGGATATACAAAATGGGCTTCTGTTTTTGGCCCTTCTATATTAGGCAAAACTTTTACAATATTTGGAACATTAACTGTTATATAATTTGGAAGAGCTGCTAGACCTACTCCACTTTGCACAGCTAAAAGTAAACCATAAACACTGTTCACTTTCATGACGGGCTTTCTTTTTTTATTTTCTTTCATTCCAAGTTTAAGCGCCCAATCAGGATTAAATACAGGGGAAGGAGCTCCTTTTCCATAAGAGATAAATCTATGCTTATTTAAGTCTGATATGTTTTTTGGATGTCCGTACTGCTCTAAATATTTGTTTGATCCATAAATATGATAATTTATATCAATTAATTTTTTTTGAATATAATTCAATTGTTTGGGTCTTCTCATCCAAATTCCAATATCAGCTTCACGTGTACTCAGATCTAATTCCTTATCATCAAAAATTAATTCAATTTCAATATCTGGGTTTAATTTCATAAATTCTTGAATTCTTGGTGTAAGCCATGTAGTTCCAAAACTAACAACTGTAGTAACTGTTAATTTTCCGCTAGGCTTATTTTTTTTGTCCATTATTGTGGATTCAACATCTTTAAGTTTTGAAATAACTTCATGTGCGGTTTTAAATAAATATTCTCCATTTTCTGTTAAAGACAAACCTCTAGCATGTCTTTCGAATAATTGTGTTTTTAATTCTTGTTCTAGAGATTGAATTTGTCTGCTTATAGCCGATTGACTTAAATTTAATCCATAGGTTGCTTTAGTAAAATTGCCAGCTTCAGCAACAGCGTGAAATATTTTAAGTTTATCCCAATCCATATTTATTTATTTGGATCCACCAAGATTCTACCTGACGTTTCTCCTTTGAGCATTTTAGGAAAAATATCGAGCAGTTCCTCTAAATTGACTATCTTAATATTTTTTTCTAAAAGTTTAAAATCAACTAACTCAGAAACTTGGGACCAAATAAATTCTCTTCTTTTTTTACTTATCATAACAGAATCTATTCCCCATAATTTAATTCCTCTGATAATAAACGGCATTACAGATGTGTTTAGCTTGATTCCGCCAGCATTTCCACAGGCCGCAACAATTCCGCTTGATTTGGTTTGTGTTATAACATTTGCTAAAACTTTTCCTCCTACTGTGTCAACAACACCATCCCACAAACCTTTTCCTAACAGTTTTGGTTCTCCCTCGTAATCTTTTCTGTCAATAATATTTTTTGCACCAAATTCTTTTAAAAAACCTGCTTTTTCTTTTTTTCCTGTCATTGCTGTAACATTGTAACCGAATTTCGAAAGAACCATTACTGCTATACTGCCCACTCCACCTGTTGCACCAGTTACTAAAACATCGTTTACTTTATCTCCTAATAACAATTCTTCTCTTGCCTTTATTGCAAATGCACACATTAAAGAAGTAAATCCTGCTGTACCAAGTATCATTGCATTTTTGTTTGATATAGATTTGGGTTTTTTAACTATTAATTCGCTTTTTACTTTTACTATTTGTGAATATCCGCCTGGATATATTTCTCCAACTCTACAGCCGGTTAAAACAATTTCATCTCCAGATTTAAAATTAGGATTATCACTTTCAACAACTTTTCCGGAAAAATCAATTCCTGGTATGTGAGGATATTCTTTTACTAGTGTAGCTCCATTTTTCAGAATTAATGCGTCCTTATAATTAAGTCCTGAATAATCAACTTTTACTAAAACATCTCCTGTTTTAAAAAAACTTTTATCTAATGTTTTTATTTCTCTGGAAAACTCCTTTCCAGATTCATTAAGTATTATGGCTTTAAACTTATCACTCATTATAAAATTTAAGATTTGTTAATATTATATATTAAACTTTATTAATATATCTTAAGTAACGATTTTGAAAACTTAAATCATCTTTAAGGGCACCAAGAAAATAGTTCGTTACTGTTGTAGCGTTTTCTTTCTTAACGCCTCTACTAGTCATACACTGGTGAGATGCATCAATTGTCACCGCGACACC
>Ga0066836_10001161_pt1 | contig 13633 bp, 14 predicted proteins | sample ETNtaG_18_FD_71568 | JGI IMG/M metagenome (GOLD analysis project Ga0066836, IMG submission 71568) | Marine microbial and viral communities from oxygen minimum zone, Eastern Pacific Ocean - ETNP201302SV91 | ecosystem: Environmental > Aquatic > Marine > Oceanic | place: Pacific Ocean: Eastern...
GAAAATATATAAAAAGCGATATTATAGATCCTTCTACAAAAGAATCTTTTTTAAAGTCAGGTTCTTTAATTGACCAAGAAAATATTTTTTTAGCTATAGGATAATTTATTTTGGAACCTTTTTTTAAAACAATTTTTCCATTCTTTGAATTGATTAGATCATTTCTTATTTTAATTGGTCTTTTATAATTGTCAGGATTAAACTTAGTTTGCCATGTTTTATCTTCTTTATTATATGAAAAGCTAATGAAATCGTAAAACGTTTCTAAAATTTCTTTTCTTGAATAGCCTAAAGCATACAGTAAAGTTGTGATAGGTAATTTTCTTTTTCTATCAATTCTAAAATATAAAAAATCCTTTGCGTCATATTCAAAATCCAGCCAAGAACCACGATTTGGAATTATTCTGCAGTTAAATAGAAATTTTCCACTTGCGTGAGTTTTTCCTTTATCGTGATCAAAGAATACACCAGGGCTTCTGTGCATTTGGTTTACAACAACTCTTTCAACACCATTTATTACAAAAGTTCCACTTGGTGTCATTAATGGGATATCTCCCATATAAACTTCCTGTGTCTTTGCTGACAGAACTTGTTTTGTATTGTTTTCTGAATCTATATCATAAACAACTAGACGTAATGTTGGTTTAAGTGATGACGAATAAGTTAGATCTCTTTGCCTACACTCATCGACATCAAATTTAGGTTTATCTAGTCTAAAAGAAAGATATTCTAATGTAGCCTTATCTGAAAGTTCTTCTATTGGAAAAACGCTTTTGAAAACTCTATGTAGACCTTTTTGCTGACTAGGATTAGCTTTATCTTCTCCTAATAAAAATTTTTCATATGATTTTTTTTGAACATCAATTAAGTTAGGTATAGATAAACTTTCTTTAAGTTTTCCAAAGTTTTTTCTAATACTTTTTTTTTCAGTAAAAGATAATTCCATGTATATTCTTACACGATTAAATGTAAGTTAAATTTTAGTAATAAAAAAATCTATTTTAATTCTACTTTAGCCCCAGCTGCTTCAAGTTTCTTCTTGGCTTCCTCTGCGTCTTTTTTTGCAACACCTTTTTTAACTTCTTTTGGAGCACCTTCAACTAAATCTTTTGCTTCTTTTAAACCTAATCCTGTAATCGCTCGTACTTCTTTTATTACATTAATTTTTTTATCACCTGCTGCTGCAAGAAAAATTGTAAATTCGGATTTTTCTTCTGCTGGTGCTGCAGCACCACCTGCTGCTGGCGCAGCCGCAACTGCTGTAGCCGCCGTAACTCCCCACTTTTCTTCTAACTGTTTAGAAAGTTCAGCTGCTTCTACTACTGTTAATTTTGAAAGTTCATCAATAATCTTATTTAAATCTGTCATTGGCTTATTACCTTAATATAATATGTTTATGTTTTTTTACTCTTAGCGAGCGCCAAAATAGCAATTTTTGAGCCTGGTGCAAGCAAAATACTCATTATTTTTTGTGCTGGTGATGTCAAAATGCCTATAATTTTGGCTCTAGCTTCGTTTAAAGTTGGTAATGTGGCAATTTTTTCCACTTCTTCAACTGTCAATGGTTCGTCTTCCATTAAACCGCCAATAATTTTCAAATTTGAATTCTTTTTTGCAAATTTTGTTAAAATTTTTGCTGAAGTTATTGCATCTTCAGAAAAAGCTACTGCTGTTGGTCCAGAAAATAAATTTTCTAATTTTTTAAATTTACTATCACCTAGGGCTATTTTGGTAATCCTATTTTTTGTAATTTTAAATAGAATTCCGTGTTTTCTCATTTCAGCACGTAACTCATCAATTTGTTTAACTGATAGTCCTTGATAATGCGTAACAAGAATTGAATTAGTTTTGCTAAAAAAACCTTTCATCTCCTCTATATAATTTTTTTTCTTTTCTTTAGTTATCATTTGCTTATGTTTTAACTTTCAGTTTGTAAGACACTCCCATAGTAGATGTTAAATATGATGATAATATAAAGTCTCCCTTAATATTATTAGGTTTTTCTTTTTTTATAGTAGAAATTAATGCATTGAAGTTTTCAATAATTTTTTTATCAACAAAACTCTTTTTTCCTATAGATGCTGCAAGATTCCCATCTTTATCATTCTTTATCTCGATCTGACCTTCCTTTAGAGATTTAACCGCTTTTTTAATATCAGATGTAACTGTTCCAAGTTTAGGATTTGGCATTAAACCTTTTGGACCTAAGATTTTTCCTAATTTTCCCATTTTAGACATCATAGTTGGTGTGGCAATAAGTTTATTAAAATTAATTTTACCATTTGTTATATCGCTTATCAAAGTCTCCGACCCCGCTAAATCAGCTCCTGCGGTTTTCGCTTCATCAATTTTATTATCTTCACATAGGACTGCAACTTTTACCTTTTTTCCATTTCCATTAGGTAGATTTACTACAGTTCGTAAATTAAATTCCTCTTTTTTCTGTTTTAAATTTAATTTAAAAGAAACATCAATAGATTCGTCAAATTTTGTTGTGCAATTACTTTTAACTTTTTTTAATGATTCTTCAAAAACTTCAATATTTTTCTCCTTTTTTTGTTTAATCAAATTCTTATATCTTTTTGATAAATTTCTCATTATTCTTTAACCTCAATACCCATTGATCTTGCCGAACCACTTATAATTTTAACAGCCTCTTCAATGTCATGAGCATTCAGATCTTTCATTTTTTCCTTTGCGATCTGTTCAGCTTGTTTTTTAGTTATAGAACCTACTATTGAACGACCCGGTTCATTTGATCCAGATTTTAACTTAGCAGCTTCTTTAATAAAATGAGATGCTGGAGGCGATTTTATTATAAAATCAAATTTCTTATCCTTGTAAACTGTTATTACAACAGGAACAGGCTTTCCCATAAAAGCTTTTGTCTTTTCATTAAAAGCTTTACAAAACTCCATAATATTTATTCCTCTTTGGCCCAAAGCTGGTCCAACAGGTGGAGCTGGATTTGCTTGACCACCTTTAATCTGTAATTTTACGTATCCAGCTATCTCTTTTGCCATAAATTTATGATTTCTCCACTTGATTATATTCTAATTCTATAGGTGTAGGTCTACCAAAAATCGAAACAGATACTTTAAGACGAGACTTTTCTTCATCAACCTCTTCAACAAGTCCTGTAAATGAAGCAAACGGACCTTCGCAAACTTTAACTTGCTCTCCAACATCAAAAGTCAAACTAGGTTCTGGAACTAGAGATCCTTCTTTAATGTTTCCTAAAATTTTGCTTATTTCATTATCATTTACTGGAACTGGTTTGCCGGTTGTTCCTAGAAAACCTGTAACTTTTTGAATATTTTTTATCATATGATAAAGTTCCTTATTCATTTCCATTTTAACAATTACATAACTTGGAAAATATTTTTTTTTTCTCTGAACTCTTTTCCCTCTTTTTACTTCTGTAACTTCATGCATCGGAACTAATACCTCACTTATCTTTTCATTTAAACCCTTACTTTTAATCATTTCTTTAAGTGTTTCTGATACTTTTTGTTCAAAACCTGAAAAAGTTTGCACTATATACCAATTAAGCATATTAAAAATTAATAGTTAAAATTATATCTAATAAAAATTTATAAATTTGATCTAAAAGCAAAAAAAATACTGCAGCTAAAGTCGCTAATACTAAAACCATTAAAGAACCAACTGCAACATCTCTTTTATTTGTCCAGGATACTTTGAAAGCTTCTTGCTTTACTCCTTGAATAAATTTTAATGGATTTATCATTTTTTATAATTCCTTTTGGCAGGAGCGGAGGGAATCGAACCCCCAACCTCCGGTTTTGGAGACCGGCGCTCTACCAATTGAGCTACACTCCTAGTAGCTTTTTATTTCAATATTTTAGTTACTACTCCAGCTCCAACAGTTTTCCCACCTTCTCTAATAGCAAAGTTTAGTTTTTCATTCATTGCTATAGGAGTAATCAACTTAACATTAAATTTTGCATCATCTCCTGGCATTACCATTTCAGTTCCTGACGGTAATGTAACTTCGCCTGTTACATCAGTAGTTCTGAAATAAAACTGAGGTCTGTATTTTGTAAAGAATGGAGTGTGTCTACCACCTTCTTCTTTTTTTAATACATATGCTTGCGCTTCAAACTCAGTATGTGGAGTGACTGAACCAGGTTTTGCTAACACTTGACCTCTTTCGATATCAGTTCTTTCTACACCTCTAAGTAATGCTCCTATGTTATCTCCTGCTTCACCTGTATCCAATATTTTTCTAAACATCTCAACGCCAGTAATAACAGTTTTTTTTGTATCTTTTATTCCAACTATTTCAAGCTCCTCACCTGTTTTAACTACGCCTTGTTCAACACGTCCTGTTGCTACAGTACCTCTACCTGATATAGAAAAAACATCTTCAACAGGCATTAAAAAAGGTTTGTCTTTTGGTCTAGCTGGTTGAGGTATATGCTCATCAATAGCTTTCATTAATTCTAAAATAGAATTTTTCCCTGTAGCTTCATCTTTTCCTTCGACAGCATTTAATGCTGATCCTTTAACTATAGGAATTTTATCTCCAGGAAATTTATATGATGTCAATAATTCACGAACTTCTTCAACAACCAAATCTATAAGTTCTTTGTCTTTAACTTGGTCAACTTTATTTAAATAAACAACTATCGCTGGAACTCCTACTTGTCTTGCTAACAAAATGTGTTCTCTAGTTTGCGGCATCGGTCCATCAGCAGCATTAACAACTAGTATAGCCCCATCCATTTGAGCTGCTCCTGTTATCATATTTTTAACGTAATCAGCGTGACCCGGGCAGTCTACGTGAGCATAATGTCTTTTTTCAGTTTCATACTCAACGTGCGCAGTTGAAATTGTAATCCCACGTTCTTTTTCTTCGGGCGCTTTATCAATTTGGTCGTATGCAATAAATTCTGCACCACCTTTTTCTGCTAACACTTTTGTTATAGCAGCAGTTAATGTTGTTTTACCATGATCGACATGACCAATTGTACCAATGTTACAATGTGGTTTGTTTCTTTCAAATTTTTTCTTCTCAGCCATTTTTTTCCTCTTTAATTTAATTCCTTTTAACTAATTTAACTTGGAGCGGGTGAAGGGAATCGAACCCTCACGACCAGCTTGGAAGGCTGGTGTTCTACCATTGAACTACACCCGCTTCATTCCAAACGTATCACACTCTTTCGTTCACCTAAAACTTTATTGAAGTTGGTGGAGGGGGAAGGATTCGAACCTTCGAAGACCGAAGTCAACGGGTTTACAGCCCGCCCCATTTGACCGCTTTGGTACCCCTCCGCTGTTTTGGAGGTTACCGCAACAATAAAGCTTTATTCAACAAGGTTTTATAAGCATTCTCACAAACAAATGCAATAAATGATTTTGTCTAATAATATGCTATTAATCCCATAAATTCTTGAAAAATATGAAAAAAAGTACATTTTTAATAGCAGGCAAGCATGCTGTGGTAGAAGCTTTAAAAAATCCAAGCAGAAAAGTTCTCAAAGTACTACTTACTGAAGATTCAAAAAAAATTATTAATAAAGAAAATTTAAACCAAAATCTTCTTAAAAATATAAAGATATTCTATAAAACAAAAAAGGAATTAGATCGTTTGTGTTCAAAAGATCAAATATCACATCAAGGTCTAATAGCTGAGATAGAGAATTTAGATGAAATTGAAATTAAAGATTATTTAAATTCAATAAAAGATAAAAATAATATAACTTTTTTAGCATTAGAGGAGGTAACCGATCCCAGAAATATCGGTTCTGTAATAAGAAGTTCGGCTTCTTTTAACATTGATGGAGTAATTGTAAAAAAAAGATCATTTCCTAATGAAAGTAAACTTTTATTTAAAAGTGCTAGCGGATGTATGGAGCATGTAAATATTTTTGAAGTCTCTAATATAAGTTCAACATTAAAATTTTTAAAATCAAGAAATTTTTGGATATGTGGATTTGATATAGACAGTCAAAAAGATTTTACAGATCATGATTGGAACGGAAATAATGTTATTTTGTTTGGTTCAGAAGGTTATGGTCTTAAATATCAGACTAAAAAGAATTCTGATTTTTTATTAAAAATTGACATTAATAAAAACGTAGAAAGCTTAAATATATCCAATTCTGCTTCTATAGTTTTGCATTATATAAATAAATTGAAAAAAAAATAAAAACTTATTTAACTTGCTTAATTTGATATATTAAACTAAATAATTTATATAGCCCCTATAGCTCAATTGGTAGAGCAACTGATTTGTAATCAGTAGGTTCGCGGTTCGAGTCCGTGTGGGGGCACCATTAAAAATTATTTACTAATTCCTTTTTTTTAGTGATTGCTCTAAATTAATCTTTTTGATTAAGCTATTAGATTTATCATATAATAATTTAAACTTTATTTGATTATTAACATTAATTGTTACATTTTTTACATTTCTTACCTCGATATTATCTGCAACAGCACTTATAGATCTTTTTTCATTATCCAAATTTATTATTTTGATCTTGGCTGAAGATGAAACTATTTTTCCTTTCCATCTTCTTGGTCTAAATGGACTTATGGGAGTAATAGCAAGTTTTTTTGAATTAAGAGATAATATTGGTCCATTGACTGACAAATTATAAGCTGTACTTCCTGCTGGAGTCGAAACCAAAACTCCATCTGAGACTAATTTCTTAATTATAGTTTTATTTTTATTTAATATCTGTAAGCAAGCTGTTTGTCGACTTTGTCGAAGCAAAGATATTTCGTTAATAGCTATAGCAGAAATCGTTTTGTTATTTCTTGTAGTAGCTTTCATTTGAAGTGGCAAAATAGTGAAAACTCTTGATTTTGAAATTCTTTTTTCTAAATCATTTGATTTAAATTTGTTCATTAAGAAACCAATTGTTCCCCCATTAATTCCATAAAATGGTTTATTTAGTTTTTGATATTTTTTTAATATCTTAAGCATAAAACCATCTCCTCCCGAAACAATTATACAAGAACATTTTTCTGCTGAATAATTTTTATATTTTTTAATAAAAAAATTCTTAATTTCCTTATTTTTATTAGTCTTGTCAAAAATAAAATGATACTTTTTCATTTTCTATAATTATATTATTCAAAATATTTATTTATCAAAATCAAACCATTCCTTATATTTATCTACATTATTTCTCAAATACAAAGGCATATAATCAAGCGATATAGTTTTTAATTTAAATTCTTTTGAAAATTTATAATCCGTAGATTTAGCTTTATGATCATAAATTATTGTCTTTCTTTTAACCAATTCCTCTGCGGTTGGTATTTTATCTTTTGCTATTATATACTCGTCATGATGTTCCTGGTTTAATAATTTTATCTCAATATCTTTTGGTGTTTTTAATTGGGAAAAATGCCACCCACCATTGTCTATAATTTTTATGTTCATGTATTTGTTGTTAGAAAAAAAAGTATCTAATCTGTAAAAAGGGTATCTTTTTGCCTTAATTTCTCGTAACCAACTAAATGATTTCAATATTTTCTTTTTGCAAGCTTTGGTTCCAAACCATTCTACTCTATCGCAAAATAAATTAAATTTGTAATAGAACAACTTTTGATTAAATATTATTATGTCATCTTTATTTTTTTCAAAATTAACATTTTCGAGATTTGGAATCTCATCGTTGTCACTATATAAAATAAAATCATTTTCATTGGCTTCGGATAAGCACTCCATTATTTTATTTCGTTGATAAGCAATTCTTTTTATGCTGTTTATTCGTAAATCAGTTTTTTTTTCATAGATTCCATTATTTTCTTTTTGATATATTATGTCTTCAGGTTCATTCTCGATTACAAGATAGATTATTTTATTTTTAAATTCTGGAAAATCGTTTATTTTAAAATTTAACTTCTTTTTATTTCCACTATGAGAAAATTTTGATTCAGTAATAATAAACTTATGTACATACTTATCGAGAATATTAAATCTAACTTTCAACATTAGGTTTTCATCAAAGAATGTGGTGCAGTCAAAAATTTTCATTTTTACTAATATTACATTAACTAAATTTTTATAAAAATATGTTAAATAGATATTAATCTAAAATATATAAAATTACTTCAGTTTTATATGTAAAATTTGGGAATCTTCAAGCATGTTAGTTTCGTTCATAAAATAAACTTTATTTCTTATTATCTCTCTCCATGTACTCTTGGATTTCCTAAATATCTAAGAAATTATACAAAAGTAAAAATCGTGGTAAAATAAATGTTTTAATATCATCTATCTATTTATTTTATTGTATAAATCCTATAACAATATGACTTAATAACTAAAATTAAATGTTCATATAACAAAATGACAAAAAAATCTTTTAAAGAGATGGTTTCTTCTTTGGAAGAAGAGAATTATGGTTTTAACTATTTTAATGTTGAGACTATAGGAGATTATTTTCCTGAAGATGCAGATTGGAATTATAAAGATATTATACATCCAAAACTTATTCATTCTGGTTTCAGCGCACTACAAGCTTTTGCTTCTAATGATATAGCTTGTGGAATTAATCTACAAAAAATTCCTTTTTTAGGATTTTCAATACCTTTGCTAATAATAAATTATGAATATTCAAAATTTAACCAAACCTACTTCACATCTTTTGGACCATATATAATTTTAGTAAATACTATAATTGAAAAACACGATACAGACAAAACTAGAGTTAGAACATTATATGCTATTGGTTCAAAAGGTATCTTTAAGATATTGCATAAAACTATAGGTAAAGTTTTATTAAAAAATTATAAAAAATTAATGTCAGAAGATATTCCAATGAGAAATAGAAAAGGTGAGTTAAGAAAATTTTCTCATAAATTTTATTCACCAAGCATCACTTATCCATTCAACTTTTCAGAAAAAATTAATCGGTCTAATATTTATTTAGATAAAAATGTCAATAATGAAATTAGTATAAATAAATCTGAAATTTCTTCATGTAAACATGGAGATATAATAGGTCAAAAATTAGGAATTTTATCATTTTTTATATCAGAGGATAATATTAATAAAAAAATATGGCCAACAACATGTCCACATGAAGGAGCACGACTTACATTAAAATGCATTAAAGGAGATAAGATTCTTTGTCCCTGGCATAATAGAATTGCAAAACCATTGATGGTAATAAATAAAGAAAATAATAAAATTGAGATAATTTCTAGCATGGATTATTTGGTAAGCTATGAAAAGAATTCTATAAAAATAAAATATAAAAATGATCCTGAGAGTTATAATCAAAAATAATAAATTTTCAATCTTATGAATAAATTTAAAGTGCTTAATTGTTCTATTTGTCAATCCAAAATCAATAAAGAACCTGTCGTCACTCCAGAAGTTAACCCAATAACTGACATAAAAATAAAAAAAAAATTATGGACAAATTTATTAAATAAAAGAATCTTTTTTCCTTACTATCGTTGTGAATGTGGATTGTTAACTAATAAATATTTTATAGAGGAAAAAACTTTAAAACATTTATATTCAGACATGAAAGACAATGTGCATCTAAGTGATGATATAAATAATGATATTAAGACCAAAAAAAACTATTTAAGACAAATTCAAATAATCTTGAGTGATCAAAGAAGAAAGCTTAATGTTTTAGAAATCGGTGCGGACAATGGAAGTTTTTTGAAATTGATAAAAAAATCTAATCCTAAAGTTAGGATTACGGCAATTGAACCAAACAAAAGAATGCATAAAAAGCTAAAATATTTAACTAAAAATGTTTATCATGATTTAAAAAAAATACCTAAAAGTGAAAAATTTGATTTAATTATTGCTATTCATGTCTTTGATCATATTCCAAACCTTATTAATTTCTTAAAATCTTTAGAGAAAAAAATAAAAAATGGAGGATTTATTTACGGCGTTGTTCATAACGAAAGATCTGCAATGGCAAGAATTCTCGGTAGAAGATGGCCTGCTTACTCATTGCAACATCCACATTTATTCAATCGCCTCACAATAGACAATTTATTTAAAAAATTGAAATATAAAAAAAAATTCATAAGAAAGACTGTCAATTTTTTTAACCTAGGATTTTTGCTTAAACATTTATGTATGGCAATATTTAATAAAAAGATCAATTTTCCAAATTTATTTCCAATTGGCCTCAAACTTGGAAATTTTTCTTTTCTTTATATAAAATAAAGTATATTTCTCTTAAATCACATAATCTTATATAGATAAAGATTTGTTTTACAATTATTACACCTTCTCTCTAGATTACTTTCTTTTGATAGTGAATATTTTGATATTATAAATTCTGCTCCCAATTTCTTAGCAGCATTAAAATCTAATTCGACATTATTTGGGTCAGATACAAACGCATAAACTCTGCTCCCCCAATCATCATAATATTTTAGAAATATTTCGCTCTTTGAAAGCTCTTTTTCAATTATCTTTCTAAACTTTATCTTATATGCCGCGGGATATAAATTGTGATAACCATCAATCACTTTTATATTATTCATTACAGCTACCATCGGATCTAATCCCACTGAAATAACTCTATCATTCTTTACTATATCTTTTATTTCTAGATAGCTCTCTTTTGAATAATATCCTTTGAATGTATAAATATTTTTATAATCAATAGAATTATCAACATTAATATTTTTTTTATATAACGGAGTCAGAGAAGCATTAATTTGAAATAAAAAAATAGAAACACAAGAAGTTAGAATTAATAATTTTTTATGCTTATTTTCAATAATTATTAATAAGAGCAAAAATATATGTACAAAAGGAAGATAAATTTGGATCCAACTAAGTCTATAAGATTTGAAAAAACTTAAATGACTTTTGAAATCTTCAAATACTTTTAGCTCCAACACAAATATAGAAAAAGCATAAATAAATAAAAAGAGAACTAAACTTATGATTCTTTTGTCTTTTGATAATATTGAAAAGATTATTATAGGTAAAATAAGTATAGTTTTCGGAATGCTTTTTAAAAAAACCCATGAAAATACACTTGGTAGATGAATTATACTAAATAAAGTTGCCTTTAAATTTTCTATAAAATCTGGACTCTCTTTTAAGAAAAAATCTCTATGAAAAATCTCATTGGAGAAATAAATATAAAATAGATTTATACTTGTTAAAATCATTGAAAGATAGAAAGTAAAAATTATTTTAAAAATTAAAAATCTTTTTTTGTATATAATTTTTTTATCAAATAAGAAAATAATTATTATAAAAAAAGGAAATAAAAGTAGCGATCCTACTAGATCCGTGTTGAAACCAAAGAAAATTATAACTAAATAATTTTTTATTTTTATATTATCTTTAAATAAAGATAAATAAATTAAATAAGGGAAGATAGCTGTACCGAATCCACCCAATGCATTGGAATTAAAGTAAGCGTAAACGCATGCCACTAATGATGATAGAAAAAAATTACCTAATAGTTTTCTTGAAAGAATAAAAAATGAAAAATAACTTGTAATTTTGATAAGAAAATCTGTGATCCAGTAAGCCAATTCCGTATTAAATATTCCGTAAATTAATGAATACGGCTTTAATAAAGATTTAAAATAATACGGTTTAAGAGAGCCTCCTAGAAAATAATCAAATGGATTTGTTTCTCCTCTGTAAAACTGCCCTAAGACATGGTTGTAAACTACTCCTGAATCCAAAACGTCATGATAAAATAATGTGATTTTTCCAAATAATGATAATGGAATTATATAATGTAGTGCTAAAAGTGAAATAAAAAAAATATGACAGTTTTTTTCTTTAAAAAACATGTTATCAAAATTATGTATTTGATTTTTTAAATTTATTTTCATGTTTTCTTTAATAAAGTAAAAATAAAAAAAGATCTATATTTATAGTTTGATATTAAAATAAATGTAATTATTTAATCAATTCTTATTTTAAAAATTAATTCTTTCTTTTTCTATAACTAATGGAACTTTTCGCATTTGTATTAAAATATTCATTACATACTCGCCAATAAATCCAAGTAAAAAAATTTGAATAGAAGCTAAACCGAAAAGACCTATTACCAATGGGGCGACTCCAAGATCAAAAGAGTTCCAATATAATAATTTAAAAATAAAAAAAATTAGAGAAACAAGAATTGAAAATAAGCTTGTGATAAATCCTACAAATGTCATAAACCTTAATGGAATTTTTGAATGTTTTATAATTCCTAAAATTCCTATATCGTAAAGGGTGTACAAATTATTTTTAGTTTTCCCAAATTTACGAATAGGCTGATGAAATTTTATAAGTTTTATATTGTCAGTAATTTCTGTTAATAAACCTCTAAAATATGGATAAGAGTCATCTATTTTTTTTAAACTACTTATAATTTTCTTATCAAAAATACCGGCACCAGTAGTATTTAGCATTAGATTATCATCTGAAATCATTTTAATAAATTTGTAAAATAATCTTTTAAACCAATCTTTAAAGAAACCTTCATCTGAAGTTTCTTTTTGACCAAGTACTACATCGTAGCCCTTTTCCCATTCAGCTATGTATTTAGGAATTAAGTCAATTGGATCTTGAAAGTCAGAAGCCATAAGTATACCAGCATCAGTATCAATCTGCATTAATGCATATATAGGAGATTTTATATGACCAAAATTTTTAGCATTTAAGATAATTTTTAATTTTTTATTGTTACTAGCAAGTTTTCTTAAAATTTTTACTGTATTATCATTTGATGCATTATCTATTACAATATGTTCATATTCGTAATTAAGTTTGCCCATTTCTATCGATATATCATTACAAAGTTTTTCAATATTTTCTTCTTCGTTATAAGTGGGGGTAATAATGCTAATTTTTTTCATGAATAACTATAAACAATAAATACAAATAAATAAATTATTTTAAACCTTTAATTGTTGAATTTATTGATTTTTGAAGTGAATATTTAATTTTTAAGCCTAATTTATTTTTAGCCTTTAAAATAGAAGGTACATAATATTCTATAAGATTAGATTTTTTATAATTTGAGATTATTGGTTTTTTAAAAATTTTGCTTACAATTAAAGCTACTTTATACAACGAATAAGACTTGTCGGATCCAACATTATATATTGGACAGGAAGGATTGGAGCTTATTAATATATTTAATAACCAATCAGCCAAATCATCTGCATACATATAACTTCTATAAGATTGGATTTGGGATTTTACAATAATACTTTTTTTATTCATTGCCTGATCAATAAAATTAGAAATAGCATAATTTCTTTTATTAAGCATTCTAGGGCCAATAAAAGAAAAGCACCTAGCAATTGAAACATTAAATTTTTTTATACCTAGCAAAATAAAAGTTTTTTCCATAGAAATTTTCATTTTACTATAATTTTTTTTATATCCTTTTAGAGAATTTAATTTTTTAATATTAATTTTTTGGCTTTCTTTTAACTTTTTCTTCAAACTAAAATCTCCATATACACTTCCTGAACTAGTCAATAAAATCTTTGTTTGTTTCGGGTAGTTTTTTAATAAATTGTAAAAATTTATAATTCCTTTTTTATTCTCGATATTATTCTTAGAGTTAATTGCATAAATAATATAGTCAGATCTGGGTAACGTTTTAATGTGAAGAATATTCTTAAATATTCTAATTAATTTAAGGTT
>Ga0066836_10001167_pt1 | contig 13601 bp, 12 predicted proteins | sample ETNtaG_18_FD_71568 | JGI IMG/M metagenome (GOLD analysis project Ga0066836, IMG submission 71568) | Marine microbial and viral communities from oxygen minimum zone, Eastern Pacific Ocean - ETNP201302SV91 | ecosystem: Environmental > Aquatic > Marine > Oceanic | place: Pacific Ocean: Eastern...
CTTCATCAAGATCTGCGATCTCAGCAGATACGTTTTTTTCTTCGTCTTGAGTTAAATAAAGAGCTTTAAACATGACCATGAGCCTAGAGGGTGAAAGCCTTGGAAAGCACACTATCGGTGAAGAAAATGGGAAACTGTGTCATTTGGTTCATGTATTCGCTTCATCGTACGTATCTGGTTCAAGGTAAATAATTTTTGCCAGAGGTTCAACAGCCCGGATCTTTTCTTCAACTGCGTCAATAGCGTCACTGATACCTGAGGATGAAAATGCATCTTTGAATTCTATTTTGGCAGCAACAAGCAAGGTTTCTGGTCCAAGATACTCCGTTCGCAGATCAATGAGTCGCTCAACATGCTGGGAATTGGTGATAGCGGTCTCAATATTTAAGGTTTGTTCAGGCAAAGCACTCTCACCAATTAGAAGGCTCTTCGTTTCGATAGCGAGGACAAGAGCGATTAATCCAAGCAAAATACCAATTGATAATGTCCCAATTCCATCCCAAACTGCGTTGCCAGTTGTGTCAGCTATCAGAACGCAAATGAAAGCAAAAGCAAGACCCATAAGGGCACCAAAATCTTCAAGAAGAACAACGGGTAATTCAGGGATTCGTGACCGGCGAATAAAATTTCTCCAAGAATGATTTCCCTTGTAATGACGGGATTCCTTTACGGCAGTGTTAAACGCAAACGCCTCCATACACATAGCAAATAGGAGAATAATAAGGGCCCACCATAAGGATTCAATTTCATGGGGGTGCCTAATCTTTTCAATACCTTCGTAGATGGCGTACATCGAACCAAGGGAGAAGAGTACGAGAGAAACAACAAAAGCCCAGAAGAAACGTTCTCTCCCATGACCAAATTGTCGCATAGCAGTTGGCTGTTTCTCAGAACGTTTTTTGCCAAGCAGGAGTAGCGCCTGATTGCTGGTATCGGCAACGCTGTGCACCGCTTCAGCGAGCATAGCGGAGGAACTCGTGATGATAAAACCAAAAAATTTCGCTATAGCAATCGTTAAATTAGCGAGTAAAGCAGTAACGATCGTCTTAGTACCGCCTGTAGCTGCCATAGTTTCCTCCTAATCGCATATGCTAGCGTGACAAAATTCTCTAAGGGGGAGTGTATTGGGCTAACCTGCGTCTCATGACGATGACCTTTAAAACACCTAGTGACCTCCTTGGCACAGAAGGAACAGATCTTGGGGTAACTTCGTGGCAAATAATCACGCAAGAGCGAATTAATCTCTTCGCTGACGCTACCGGGGACCATCAATGGATCCATGTTGACCCAGAACAAGCCAAAGATGGTCCGTTTGGGGCGACAATAGCTCACGGATACCTAACACTTTCGCTGACAAATTTATTTCTCCCCGACCTGCTCCAAGTAACCCAAGTATCTATGGGCATTAACTATGGAGTTAACAAAGTCCGATTCCCAAGTCCAGTAACAGTGGGTTCGCGTGTCAGAGGTCAAGGCGTGATCACAGAAGTTACTGAAATTCCTGGAGGGGTACAAGCTATTGTTTCTTTAACTGTAGAAATAGAAAATCAGCCAAAACCCGCCTGTGTAGTTGAAAGCATAAGTCGTTTCCTTAGCTAGGACTCTCGTTTAGTCCGTTTAGAAATCGGCTACCCTTACGTCATGGCGAAACGAAAGACGAGAACACCCAAGGCCCCCGCTTCCTTACCTCCTGTGCAGCAAGGACTCGTGAGCCCGAAACGTAATGTTCCAAGTGCAATAGCTCGACCTCCTTATGCACTCACCGGAGATCCTGGACCATCTATCCTTCCTTTAGTTAGAACACAAAGCGAAATCGCTTCTATGCGTAAAGCCGGATCTATAGCTGCAGAAGTGCTTCTCCATGTCGGCGAAAAAGTTACTCCTGGGATCACAACAGACAAACTTGATGCCATAGCTCATGAAGAAATTCTTCGCTTAGGCGCATATCCCAGTCCGCTGAACTATCGCGGATTCCCTAAATCAGTTTGCACTTCGGTAAACGAAGTTGTTTGCCATGGAATTCCAGATAGCAGGCAACTACAAGACTGTGACATCATAAATATTGACGTCACAGTCTTCTTCGAAGGAGTTCATGGTGATACATCAGTTACGTTCCTTGTCGGTGAAGTTGATGAACACAGCCAACATCTAGTGAATGTAACTAGAAATGCTCTCGACAAGGGAATACAAACCGTTCATAACGGATCAAAGGTCTGTGATATCGGACAAGCAATAGAGAAATATGCGCACTCAAATCAATTAAGCGTCGTCAGAGAATTCATTGGGCATGGCGTCGGACCAGAATTCCATAGTGCACTTGCTATCCCTCACTACTATGACCGTCGGGCCAACACGGAACTTCTCACAGGAATGAGTTTCACGATTGAACCGATGCTTAACCTCGGCGGAAATGCTCTTCAGATGTGGGATGATACATGGACGGTCGTTACCACAGATGGAAGAAGATCAGCACAGTTCGAACACACTCTCGTCGTTACCGAAGATGGTTGTGAAATCCTCACGAAAACCTCCTCAGGAACTATCCCATCGGAAGTTTTCGCAGAGAGATAAGCCAACCTGATGGCACGGGTTGCAAATAAGCCAATCCACAGGCTTACATGGAGAAATGGCACACGAGAAGAAAACCCGAATCATTCTCATACGACACGGAGAGTCAAACGTTACTGTTGAAAGAATACTGGGCGGGGAGAAGAGCTGCACCGGATTGAGTGATCTCGGCCGGAAACAAGCGCAAGCTTTGAGAGAACGTCTAGAGAATGAAAAAATATCTATTAATACCTTGTACGCAAGCACAATGCCTAGAGCCATGGAAACAGCTGAGATAATCAAACCCGCACTAGACGTAGAAGAACTCTTTTTAGACTCAGAACTAGTTGAACACCGTCCTGGCGATGCAGATGGCAAACCATACGATGACCTGGAAGAACTATTTGGAGAAAGAGATTATTATGGGCGGCCCCACATGCCATTTGCACCTGGGGCAGAAAGCCTCCATGGATTCCATTACCGTGTTTCCGCTGCGATAGAGAACCTGATCGGTAAACACGTAGGTGAAAGCATAATCATTGTCTGCCATGGAGGAGTCATTGATGTCGCTATGCGCCAACTGCTTGACCTCCCCAGAAGAGGGCAATTTGACCTCTGGACGCTGAACACGTCTCTTACCGAATTCGTAGTAGATGACACTGAAAAGAAACGAGGACGTTGGACCTTGATCCGGTACAACGACCATGCGCATTTAGCGGGCCTTCCTTTCGCTACAAATGAAGACTAAAAGAAGGCAACGAAGATAACGCGCTTGCATCTAAGGTAGAAACGTGCTCACCGAAGAAATAATTGATCAATTCACTGCTGACGGAGTCATTCTTGTCTCCAACGTTCTCGAAAATAAATGGTTGGACCTTCTCGCACAAGGAATCGAAAAAAACAAAGAATCTCGGGGTGAATGGTCTTGCGATTACACCCAGCCCAATGATCCAGGAGAATTCTGGGATGATTACTGCAACTGGCAACGGTTCAATGAATATAGGGAAGTCCTGTTCGAATCCCCGCTCGCTTCGTTAGCTCGACAGGTCACTGAATCAAAACAAGTACGTCTTTTCCACGAACACGTACTTGTCAAAGAGGCACAAACGAATGAAATCACTCCATGGCATCATGACCAACCGTATTACTGTGTTAATGGCGATCAATTAGTTTCAACATGGGTGCCACTTGACCATGTTCCCAAAGCAACAGCTATGCGTTTCTTAGCGGGATCTCATCATGGGCCAATGTATGTACCACGACGCTTTCAAGACCATGAACCATACGAATATGAAGGATTTTCAGAAATGCCAGTCATTGACGAAAAACACGATGCGCAGCGGATACGTTCATGGGAGATGAACCCCGGTGATGTGCTTATCTTCCACATGCGCACACTGCATGCAGCTGGGGGAAGTAAAGCCCGAAGAAGAGCTTTTGCTGCTAGATGGTTAGGAGATGACGCTACCTATGCCTCTCGACCCGGCCCCACATCCCCTCCATTCCCAGGATTAGATCAAGAACTAGATGAGGGGAACCCAATGGATCATCCACTTTTCCCAATTGTGCAAAGGTAATCAGAAAGTGGTTACATGCCCACCATTCACATCAAGACTCGTTCCGGTGCAAGCCACAGAAAGGTCTGAAGCGAAAAACACAACGGAACCACAGATCTGTTCTGAATCAGGAATAAACCGTAAAGCTATTTCGTTAGCGACCTTGTCGTATTCAATTTGGTAGGAAGTCTCGTTTTGTTCAGCAAGGCTATGAAGATAAAATTTCACCGAATCACCAAAAATAAAACCTGGGCAAACCGCATTTACCCTAATTCCGTCGGGACCCACCTCATGGGCCATGGTCCGGGTCATTGATGTCATGGCCGACTTCGCAGCAGCGTAGGCCCCAAACAGAGGCTTGTTAGTCCTAATAGACATTGTTGAAATATTGACAATCGATCCTTGACCTTGTGATCGCATGGTAGGGAGTACGGCCCTACTCATTTTCAAAGCAGACGTGCAATTAATTTCAAGGCTCGCATACCAAGAATCCAGTTCCATATCTTCCAGCGTCGCAAATGGGGGTTGAGAAAAAGCATTATTGACAAGAACATCAATACTCCCAAATTCGGAAAGCGTAGCTTCAATGAGGGCACCTATTTGCTCCAAATTAGTCACATCCGTTGGTATTGCTAATGCATTACCCCCCAAAGCTCTGACTTCATCGGCAACACTTTCTACTTTCGATGGTGTGCGGGCAGCAAGAACAACCGAAGCGCCTTCCTTAGAACAAGCAAGTGCAGCATCACGTCCCATTCCCGGGCCAATACCTGAAATTATCGCCACTCGCCCCTCTAAAAGTCCCATGATAAATCTCTCTTTCCTATAGTTGACCTACCATATCATTCTGATCAGCCTTGGTATGGAGGCAATCCTTCCATCGCCCGAAGTAGGTTGATTCTTTCTGATAGCGGAGGATGTGTATTGAACATATCGTTCATACGTTTGCCTTTATGACCCTTCTCATGGTCATCAGGCGATTCAATCCATAAATGACTCGTAGCATGTGAAGTTTTTCGGACGACAGTAACGTCACGATCCAATTTTTCAAGAGCCATACGAATCCCAGATGGGTTACGCGTTAATTCCACTGCAGTAGCATCAGCAAGTTCTTCTCTGCTACGACTCACAGCCGCTTTCAGCAACCCAGCAGCGAGAGGCGCCAAAACGCTTACAAACAAAAACGCGAATAAGACGATTATCATCTGTGGTCCGCCTCCACGGTTATTGTTGCTCCGTCGCCCTCCACCAAGACCTCCCCAGAAAGTAATCCGCCAAAATAAATCTGCAAGTATTGCAACAGCTCCAGCAGTTGCAGCCGCAATGGTCATCACCCGAATATCATAATTTCTAATATGGGCCATTTCGTGGGCAATAACGCCTTGAAGTTCGTTTCTATCCATTTTCTCTAACAGCCCTGTAGTTACTGCAATAGCAGCATGATCAGGGTCTCGGCCTGTGGCAAAAGCGTTCGGTGCTGGATCAATGACGATGTACACATCGGGTTTCGGTAAACCAGAGGATAAAGACATTTCTTCTACGAGGTTATGCAGTTGGGCGTATTTATCAGGATCAGCTGGAATAGCTCCAGTGGCCCGCAAAGCAAGAGTTGATGATTTGCGGTACTGGAAAAATGTTAACAAACCCGAGAAGACCAGTGCAAGGATACCAAACCCAATGAAACCGGTTAAGGCAAGACCCATTAGGAAAGATACGAAAAAAACTAGAAAGAAACTTGCAAGTAGCAGCCAACGAGTGGATCGTTTATTTTTCTTTTGTAGTTCACGAAAGTCTGTACTCATACGTTCACATTATGCACCGAAGTGAGCTAAGTTGCAGATGTGAAACAAAAGAAGATAATAATTGACACGGACCCCGGTCACGATGACGCTATTGCCATCTTGCTCGCATTAGCTTCTCCAGAATTCGATCTTCTTGGAGTGACCTGCGTAGCAGGCAATGTCCCGCTCCACCACACAGCAAGAAATGCCCTCCTCATCTGCGAATTAGCGAACCGTCACGATGTAAAGGTTTTCGCCGGATGTGATAGACCCATGGTGCGAAAACTAGTAACTGCAGAAGCTATTCATGGTGAAACTGGTTTGGATGGGCCGACATGGGAACAGCCAAAAATGGAACTCCAAGACCAACACGCCGTTGATTGGCTTATTCAAACGCTCATGGAAGCCGATGATGGAGAAATCACGTTATGTCCCGTAGGTCCACTTACCAATATTGCTATGGCGCTTGTCCGAGAGCCACGAATAGCCCCCAAGGTGGACCAAATAGTAAGTATGGGAGGCGGGTATTTCGTAGGTGGGAATGTTACCCCAGCAGCTGAATTCAATATTTATGTTGACCCACACGCAGCTGACGTCGTGTATCGTAGCGGGATTCCAATTGTTGCTATGCCTTTGGATGTAACGCATAAAGCATTAATGACAGAAGATTGGATTCAATCATTGCAGGACCTAGGGACGCAAGTGGGTACAAAATCCGCTCAACTGCTTTCCTTCTATAATCGCTTTGATTTAGAAAGATATGGAATGGCTGGAAGCCCAGTACATGACCCAGCGACCATCGCATACCTCATAAACCCGGATTTATACACCGGGAAAGACGTCTACGTTGAAATAGAAACACGTTCGAGTCTGACAATGGGAATGACCGTCGTTGATTACTGGGGTGCACGCCGGAAGGAAACAAACTGTCTTTGGGTTTCAGCGGTAGATGACACGGGCTTCTTCGAATTGATGTACGAAAGGCTCTCAACGCTTTAACGTTTTTGCTCTTATCGTTTTTGGCAATTGCCGCAAAATGTTGTTCCACGACCGTCAAGAACAGTTCTTTTCAGAATATCTCCACATGCATAGCAAGGTTCGCCATAACGCCCATAGCAAAGAAGGAACTCTTGGTTTCTTCCTTGATCGCCTTCAACATTTACGTAATCACGTAAAGTCGTGCCTCCATTTTCTAAAGCGAGGCTAAGAACATTTATGATTTCCGCATGGAGCCTTACCACCTGAACCTTTGTCGCTTTACGCACACCTGGGTAGATGCCAGCGCGGAAACATGCCTCATCGGCATAGATATTTCCCACTCCGGCAACTGGCTTTTGGCTCAGTAATTGGGTTTTGATTTTTCGGTTACTTTTTTTCAGTGCAGCGTACAAATGCTCAGGGGTGAATTCTTCTGATAGCGGCTCTGGCCCCAGTATCGCTAAAGTCCCCTCATGATGATTCGCATCGGATACGCGGATGCGGCCAAACCTGCGAACGTCCCGAAATCCAAGAATGCTCTCATCATCCATTCCCCACCATGCACGTAAATAAGGGTCGGTGGGACTCTCAATAGGAAATAGTTGGCCAGTCATTCCTAAATGGATCACCATCTCTCTGCCATCATCTAATCCCAACAAAAGATATTTTCCTCGACGGCTAACAGATTCAATTGTCATCCCGATCGTTTCTACCGCCGGTGAGAATTTTGCTGATGGGTGACTCCCTGCAGAGATAATTTGACGTCCGACTAGCCATGGTTCAAGTTGTTGACGAATTGATTCAACTTCAGGCAGTTCTGGCATCGCGTACAGTATTCTTTCTGCATTGTCTGTGCACAAATTGAGGATTGGCAATCAGATCAAACTAAGAGCTTCCAATGCCGGCGCATCATGGCGAACGCGTTTATTTCGAACCCTCTGGCGAACTTCTTCTTCTCCATTAGGGCAGTGAGTTACGAAAGGGCACCACGCGCACAGTGGGCCCGTTGTTACAGGGAACACATTGGTTACACAAGCAACGTTAAGTTGATCCCAAGTGTTCTGGAGTCTCTCGAGTGGTTCTTTGAGAGACTCTTCGGAGACTTCTGTTTCGATAGTTTCCTGACCTAAGAACAACAGACGAGCTTTACTGGGTAATACCCCATCTGCTTCTCTAATAGCTGCGGCATAGAGGAGAACCTGACGTATTTTGTCACCGGCAAACCTCTTTTTTGGAGCTTTACCCGATTTGTAATCTGCGACAATTACCGCCTGACCCTCTCTATCTACCCGGTCAACTACACCCCGGAAAGGGACGCCTTCAAGTACGACACGAACGTCTCGTTCTGTGTCTTCAACTTTGACCTCACTGGGATCTTCAAGCTTCCAGAGCCCTTCAATAGCATTCCAACTCTTCCATTTGAAGTTACGGATTCCATCATCATCTAGTGCTAGCGCTAAAAAATCAGTATTGTTTTCAATCTTCGGCCAAATTACTCCAGCTAGTTCTTTCGCTCTTTCTTTCGTTCGATCCTGAGGAGTTTCTTGAAGGAGAAACTCAAGTACTTCATGGGCGAAAGTCCCCAATAGCGCTGCTTCTCCAGGGGGGTCAGGGAGGCGATCCACGTACCGAAATTTCCACTTCATAGCGCATTGGTCAAACAAACTGGAACTGGATGGAGAAAGGTACGGTGGGAGATTCTCACTCACTGTTTCAGCCCCATTATCCATTACACATGTTTATCAGGTGGGTGTGACAAAGGTAGCGAAAGGAAAAACTTTCAAGCTTTCTTCGCCTTCGCAAACCTCATGAGGTTTTGTTTACCTTTTAGACCACTAACGTAAAGGTTGAAACGTACTAAATCAGAATTGACACCAATGACATTCGCAGCGATTAATAGTAGCTCATACAATATCGTCCTACTCCTACATTTATTTTCCGTAATTCTTGGAACCGGGTCAGCTTTTTTTGCACAAGTCGTCACTGCAAAATACAAAAAAGCAGCCGACGATCCTCAGATTACTTTGAACGCCTTAGGGACCGTTATGTCACCTTCACTTCTTCTCAGTGGCGTATTCGGTGGAGCTCTTGTAGGAATGTCAGATGACGTCTACGACTTTAGCCAATTATGGCTTACTTTGGCAGGAGTTTTCTGGTTAACTGGCGTAGCTGCGGCTGCATTGCTGTACAAGCCTCCCTTCCTATCACTTCCAAATGCGGGAAAGCACGAAGCAAAGCTTTCGGGAATCCTCCACCTCTCGTTAGTAGTGATGCTCGTCGTTATGGTTTGGAAACCTGGTTTCTAGCTTCAAACGTCTAACGCTTCTCGATCAAAAAGAGCGCTTTCTTTCAGGACGAATTCTCTTCGTTTTGAAACATCGGAACCCATTAATGTTTCAAACATTTTCATAGCTTCTTTTGCTTGTTTGGCATCATCCATTGTTAACTGTTTTAAGATACGACTCTCAGGATTTAACGTTGTCTCTGCTAATTCGTCAACATCCATTTCGCCTAGTCCCTTGAAACGCACCCATTTGTCAAGAGGGATTTTTTTCTTTTTCGTAACTGTGTCGCGCTCGTCATCCGAGAATGCATAATGGGTTTCGCCCCGCCATTTAGATGAATATAGAGGAGGGAGAGCGGCATAAACCCGTCCATCTTCCAACAATGGTTTCATGTAGTGGAAAATAAGTGTTAAAAGCAAGCACCGGATATGGCTCCCATCTACATCGGCATCGCAGAGAATGATGATTCTTCCGTAACGGGCATCATCAATATTGAAATCTTTGCCGCTACCAGCGCCGATTGCAGTAATTAAAGCTTGGGCTTCGGTGTTATCAATGACTTGCTTCATCGTCGCTTTCCCAGCGTTCACAACCTTTCCCCGGAGGGGAAGGATCGCCATATATTCAGCATCACGGCCAGCTTTAGCGGGACCCGCTGCAGAATCTCCTTCAACTATTAGCAGTTCACTGTCTTCTCCGTGTGTTCTGCAATCCGCTAATTTGTCAGGCATACCGGTGCTACCCAAGTTCGCTGCTTTTCTTTTGGCGTCAAGAACCTCTTTTGAAGCGACACGATTTAAAATTGCGTTGGTAATTTTATCCCGCACTGCATTAATGTGAGTTTTTTTCCCAGCACCGTCAAACCAGTCGGAAAGGCTCTGCTTGGTGATCTCATAAACAATACTTTGGATAGCTGGAGTCCCGAGTTCCTGTTTTGTTTGCCCTCGGAACTGAGGCTCAGGAAATGTTACTTTGAGCCCAACCATCAAACCCTCTTGCACATCTTCTTTTGATGCTCGGTCATTCCCAGATTTTGCAAGTTTGCTGAGTTTTTTGGTTCCTGGCAATAGGGCGTCATTTACGGCTCGAGTCATTGCTCGTTCAAGCCCTGCTAAATGGGTTCCGCCTTCAGGGGTGGGGATAGTATTGACGAAAGAAACGATGCTTGACTCGTATCCCTCTACCCATCGTAAAGCAACTTCAACGGTGCATTCCCGTTCAACGATTGTCATTTTCCCATCAACTGGAACCTTCTCTTCAAATGTATCTATTCCATTGATTTTGATAATTTCTGAAACAGAGTCGCTTGAACTTAATGAATCAACTAGGTCAGAGAGCCCTCCACGACTTAAGTATTCAAATGGCTCATTCTTCTTTCCCGTTCGCTTATCTTCTACGCGTACTTTCAGGCCAGGAACGATAAAGCATGTACGGGCCACACGTTCACAAACTAAATCAAAATCTATTGATGCTTCCGAGTCAAAGACTTCAAGATCAGGCCAAAACCTAATCCTTGAACCTGTTTTTTTCGTTTTTTTCGTTTTCGTGAGTGTGTGGCTCGCACGAAACTTTCCATTGGTGTTGAATTGACCGGCGACTCGATCTTGGAAACATAACTTGTGGGTATTCCCATTACGGTCTATTTCAGCGATGAGCTTTGACGAAAGCGCATTCACGACAGAAGCTCCCACTCCATGTAAGCCACCTGAAGAAGAGTAAGCTCCGCCACCGAATTTCCCTCCGGCATGCAGTTCCGTAAGAACAACTTCTAATGCTGAAACACTTCTTTTCTTGTGCTTTCCGACAGGGATACCTCTCCCAGTATCAAGGACTTCCATTGAGCCATCTCGATGGAGAACGACATCTATTCTGTCGCAGAATCCTGCAGCAGCTTCATCAACAGCATTGTCAATAAGTTCCCAAAGCAGATGCATCAGACCATCGCTACCAGTGCCACCTATGTACATTCCCGGCCGTTTCCTAACAGCTTCAAGACCTTCTAGAGTTTGAATGGCATCTGCATCGTATTTAACTTTATTTGTGTTCGTCGTAGTGGCCATGCCATGTCACTTTCTGTTGTCAAATAATGACAGTCTTCGTTTCACCATCTCGGAAGTCCGACATCAAGAATTCGGCGGTCAGTTTTCGTGCTCACAAGATCTCGTTTCGTAGGTTCGACAGGGAGGTCTACCGGTATCGGATCTGCTTTCTTTGGATCTTCGTCAGTAGCCATGACAGCGAGAATCACATCTGGGCCAACGATTCGAGCAAGAACAAGGCCTTTCTCTTTCGTAAAGCGCGTAATACGGCTTCCTGTTCCTCCTCTCCCTTTAGGAGGTAGTTCTTCAAATGGAGTCACTTTTGCGGTACCAATGTCAGAGACAGTAATGACAGCACCATCTCCTAGCGCTGCACCTGCTCCGACAATTTTGACTCCATCGCGAAGTTTCATTCCAAGGACACCCGCAGCGTTTCTTCCTTGAATGCTTATTTTGTCAACAGGGGTACGAAGGGTTTGCGCATCGGAAGAGACAAATATTATGTCTACCCCTTCAGGACAAGTAAAAGCAGAAGCTAATTTGTCGTTGGGTTTAAGTTTGATGACCTGTTTGCCGCTGGAGGTTTCAATAAGTTCAGTTGGGGAAACTCTTTTAGCTATTCCGTTGGCAGTAATAAGGACTATATTCTCTTTCCCCGGCGAAACAACTGTGAGTATCTGTTCACCTTTCCCTGTGTTAAATACCTTATCGGCGTTTACTCCTCGGCTTCTCCCTTTAACCTCCGAGAGTTCCATTGCTCGCAGTGAAACAGCCCTTCCCTCAGAAGTAAGCGCAAAAACCAAACTATGAGTCGTGCTTAAGGTGGATGCAGCAAGTACATCGTGTTGACCAGGCGTGGAACGCCGACTTCCCTCTGTCGGGCTTCTCCCTACCTTCCCCGAGGTAGAAAGGGTGATAAGGCAAGGATCGTCAGGGACATCCTTTTCATCAACGAGAGGTACGTCTTCATAAACTGGGACATCTTTTATTGACATGATCTCTGTTTTTCTTTCAACTCCATAGATCTCAACAATTTCTTCAAGTTCCTTCAAGACGATTGTCCGTTGTCGTTGTTCGGAGTTAAGAATTTTTTTGTACTCACCTATCCTTGCAGCTAATTCTTCTCGTTCATCAAGAATTTTCTGCATCTCTAGGGCTGTGAGTCTCCTCAATTGCATATCAAGGATATGCGTTGCTTGTATTTCCGAAAGCTTAAGTTCTTTACGCAATGCTGCCTTTGCTGCATCAACATCTTCGGATCCTTTAATGATGGAAACAACCTGATCAATGTTGTCAAGAGCAATGATTAAGCCTTTGACAATGTGTAGACGATCTTGTGCGCGATCCAATCTGAACTGTGTTCTCCGTATTACAACGTCTAAACGGTGATCAACGTAGTGTCGGCATAAATCGTAGACTCCTAATGTTTCAGGAATCCCATTTACGAGGACGACGTTATTTATACCAAAGGTTTCCTCAAGGGGTGTCTGCCTATAAAGCTCTGGAAGTACTGCTTCAGGATTAACATTTGGTTTGAGAGTTATCAGTAATCGAAGGCCAGATTTCCTATCGGATAGATTTTTTGCATCAGCTACCCCAACAAGTTTCTCTGCGACAATGAGCTCGTTTATTTTCTTCACAACCTTTTCCGGTCCGACCATGTACGGCAATTCAGTAACAACAATTCCCTGCCGTGTCCGTGTGATTTTTTCTAATTCAACGCGAGCTCGAATTCGAAAAGTCCCTCTCCCAGTTTTGTAAGCTTCTTTCAGATCCTCGTTAATGATTATTCCACCTGAAGGAAAGTCTGGTCCTGGAAGCACAGCAAGGAGTTCCGTGAGCGTAGGTTTCGGTCTTCTTTTTTTCATCACTAATGAAATCGCTTCAAAAACTTCTCTGAGGTTATGAGTTGGCATGTTTGTTGCCATCCCAACGGCAATCCCAGAGGTTCCATTCACCAAGAGATTCGGAAGGAGCCCCGGAAGGCATATAGGTTCCGTTCCTTCACCATCGTATGTCGGACGGAAATCAACGGTTTCCTCTTCGATCTCACGGACCATCTCCATTGCTGCTTCGGTAAGTCTGCATTCCGTGTAGCGGGAGGCGGCCGGAGGGTCATCTAAACTACCGAAGTTTCCGTGAGGATCAACAAGAGTTACCATTCTCGCAAAATCTTGTCCGAGTCGAACTAGTGCTTCGTAAATAGCCATATCACCATGTGGGTGGTATTTGCCCATAGTGTCACCGACGACTCTGGCACATTTTCTGTGTGGAGTGGTTGGTCGCAACCCCATGCCAAGCATCGAATAAAGGATTCTTCGTTGTACTGGTTTGAGGCCATCACGAATATCAGGAATCGCACGGGCAGTAATAACTGATAACGAGTAAGCCAAAAATGATTCAGACATCTCATCA
>Ga0066836_10001169_pt1 | contig 13585 bp, 6 predicted proteins | sample ETNtaG_18_FD_71568 | JGI IMG/M metagenome (GOLD analysis project Ga0066836, IMG submission 71568) | Marine microbial and viral communities from oxygen minimum zone, Eastern Pacific Ocean - ETNP201302SV91 | ecosystem: Environmental > Aquatic > Marine > Oceanic | place: Pacific Ocean: Eastern...
CGTGACTGGTGGTGGTATAAGCATGTCATTTGGTAGGAATGCAGTCATTATGAATAGTGTTTTTGAAAATAATGTTGCTACTGTGACAGAGGGCAATGGTAGTGTATCTGGAGGAGGCCTTTATATTGGTCAAAATTGGTATGGAAAAACAATTCCGATGACTTGGATTGTGAATTCTAGATTTACAAAAAATAAGACCAATCATTTTGGTGGAAATGCTAATTCACATGGCGCTGGTCTTTATCTTGCATCCCCCCATGTACTAACCAATACAGTAGTTGACAGCAATATTGCTTCTTTTGATGGTGGTAATGGTGCCGGTATGGGCGGAGGTTTATTTATTGATGTGAAGTCTCAATTTGACAACTCAGGAGAAATTAGGGGTAAAAGCTTTTTAATAAATAATACAATTGTTAATAATATAGTTACATCAAAAACACTAATAGGACGAGCTGGAGGTATTGATTTACAAAGTGATCAAGTTGAAGGAGTTTGGTTTAATAATATTATATGGGGAAACAGGTCTAATGTATCCATCCAAGATCAACAGGGATGGAATAATAATATTTCCTGGATAGCTAAAAATCAGTCCCATAGGATCGTCTCTGGCTACAATAATATTGAATTTTTAGATATATACGATGACGGTGAAGATTACAATTTTTGGAATCAGAGTAATAATTCTCTTAGTCTTGACCCTGGTTTTATAAATCCAGCCTCTAATTATAGGTTAACTGATGCCAGTCCATTAATTGGTGCTGGTACAATGACTTATGATGGAACGACTACATACAATAAAGATATCCTTGGTTTAAAAAGGCCAACGCCAGAAGGATCTAACCCTGATCTTGGAGCGTATGAAAATAAATTGAGTGTTTCTCCATACCCAAAACAAGTTCAAATTGTGACAGCTATGCCTAGAGCTGAATCCGCTGAACTAACTTGGCTAGCAAATAAGGAAGATGACATTGATAAATACAATATTTATGTATCTACTATACAAGATTTTATTCCTGCTCTAGAATTCTTAGCGGCTTCAACATCAGATACCAATTATACGGTCACTGGACTTACCAATGGTGTAGAATATTTTTTCAGAGTAGCTGCAGTGGATAAGGATGGGAATATAGGTACTGGCTCAGCAACACTTAAAATAATACCGAATTTTAATGGTCCTTCTTGGTGGATCAGCAATGCAGGAAATGATACGAATGATGGTGATGAATTATCTCCTTTAAAGAGTCTAAAAGAAGCATTTAAGCGAATTGCATCTGGCGATACAATTAATATTAAGGCTGGTATATACGGTGGGAATAACAATATTGGATTTAATGATGCGCAGATTTTTGATAAAGGTTTTGGTAATGATCCAAATAGTGCACCTCCTAATTCTGAAGTGACACTAACTATTCGAGGCGCTACAGGTAATGCAAAAGATGTTGTTTTTGATGGAGATGCTGAGGGTGGGAATAATGCTCAGCGATTTTTCTTTTTTGAACGTCAATTTGATGATGTCATTACATTTGAGAATCTAACCTTTCAAAATGAGTATCATAATGGTGATTCACAGAATTCAAATTCTGGAGGCGGTGCAATTAAATTTAACCAAGCATTCACTGAGCTCACGTTTAGAAATGTAATTTTTAAAGACAATGTTGCTGATCAGACTGACTATCATGGAGGTGGCGGAGCTGTTAATATTCGAGTTCAGAAAGGTAAAACCCCTCCCAAATTTATTAGATGTAGTTTTATTGGTAATGAATCAAGAGGTGCTAATAGTACCAATAATCCAAATGGTTCTTCATTGGGTGGAGCAGTAGCTATTGAGCCTGGTTGGGGTGGCTTTGAGACCATGACCGAGAATGAAAAGGCAGTTATTTTTGATCAGTGTTATTTTGAAGGGAATGTTGTTCGTAGTGATTATTCAGATAGCGTTACAGGAGCTGCGATCCAATCTCAAGCAAATATTATGATCTTTAATTCAGTATTTACAAGTAATACTTATAAGATGAACGGTCAACTCCAGAATGGATGGCAATCAACTTTGTGGTTAATGCCTCAGTATGTAATTAACAACGACGATGCAGGTATAAGAGCATCTGGTCGTGCAGTATTGATCAACAATACTTTCTATAATAATAAACTTCCAAATGAAGTTCAGGTTAGTTCTTCGGACCAAAACAAACTTTATTTAGCTTTGTATAACAATATTTTTGATTATGATCAGGGGGATGGAGTTGAACTTCATGGGAGTGATACTCCTATTGAATTATATCGTGGATCAAATCTTTTTACAAATTCAGAAGAACAGTCAAATTATTCTTACAGTGATCAAACAAGTCTGATACTTGAAGAAGATTTAGACGATTTTACAGGTGAAGCATTATTTAAAGGTGAATTGGTTAATAATTTTCAATTAAGACCAAATAGTCCTGCAATTGATAAAGGTGTTCCGAGTTGGCCGGATGCTGTTACTAAAGGATATGGTGGCAATAAGGCTCCAGCATTTGATAACAGAGGTTATTACAGAGTAGGTGTCCCGGATATAGGTGCATTTGAATTTGGTGCGAGTAAATATTTATTAGCTTTTGGTGATGATATTGAAAATAATGAATCTCAGGCTACAACTTTCGTTAAGCTTTCAGATCAGATCAAATATACCATCACTACAAATGATATTAATGGTGACATTGTAAATAGTAATGAAATTGTATCCTGGAATATTTTCCCAAATGATAAATATGTGAAATTTGTCTCTGGAGATATTAATACGATAGGTGGAGATGCATCAGCTACATTTGAAGTAACTGATCAGGCAAGAGGCAAGGGGTTTCGATTTAGAATAGAAGTTGGTGTAGGTGATGGCATGTTACGCTCACCACTGTATGTGATCGAAGAATTAGTTACTGGTGCACCACCACCAATCTTAGATATAAAATTAACCCCAGATAGTTGGTCAAGTAACCCTGAATTTACTTTAGAATGGAAAACACCAACTTGGGAAGCGCAACGTGATCTAATTGGAGCAGTAGTTGAGATCAATGATGGTATTAGTGATTATACTGAATATTTAGGATTTCCATCAGGTGACACATTAACAACTTTTAAATTTAATATTCCTGAAGCTGGAATTTTTCATACAGAACTTTGGCTAGTTGATGAGTTAGGGAATGAAGATCAAGATAGCGCAATTGCGGTTACGGCCTATTTTGATAATATACCACCATCACCTTTTTATATTTACAACCCAAACTCGCAGCTAAAACCCGATGGAAATACAGAGCTATTTTATTCTGGTGATAAACCATTTTTTGAATGGGAGGATTTTGGTGATTATCCATCTGGATTAAAAGAATGGCAAATTTTTGTTAGAGATAAAAAAGATGAATCGATTACTAAGTATGGAACCTATAATCGTGATGATTTGAGAAAACATGGACCTGGTAGCCCTCCTGACTTGGTATATGTTCAGGATGAAGAAAAACCTCTTAATGATGGATATTATGATTGGTGGGTCGTCAGTATAGACTCTGCAGGAAACGGTACACATTCTGATACAGGATATTTTGGTGTTGATATCAGCGCACCATTTATAACTCATAGCAACCCTTTAACAGAAATTGATGAAAATACTACATCTCCATCAATCAGTGCTCAATTTTCAGATGGTGCATCAGGAGTATCTTTAGGAAAACTTAATTATCGTAGAGCAGGTACAGGCGCAGGATTTGTAAAGATCGATCTATTAGATGGTCCAGTTAATATACCAGGTAGTGACATCAAATCAGTTGGGCTTGAATATTTTATTGAATCGGTGGATAACGTAGGTAATTTTGGAAAATGGCCAGAAGATAAAGCCTATCAATCTGTTAGAATAAGAACAGAAGACCCTATATCAACTTCTGGTAATTTAAATATTCCAGGAGGCACGGACTCAACAAGTTATATTTTCTTCTCAATTCCTTATGATGTTGGGAATGGATTAGGTGCATTTAAAATGATGATGGATCCTGGTAATAGTGGCCCTGATGAATTTAAGTATAGGCTTTATGCTTATAACAATGGTTGGCAAGAAAATCCCTCTTCACTTACGATGGGCAATGGATACTTCTTTATATTCGACCCAGATAAATATTCAGATATACTTCCACTTCAATTTGATTTTGGGCAGGGAGTTTCAGCACCAACGGAACCTCCTTATGAAGTTAATATAGCTTCAGGACAATGGAAGTTTTTTGGTATTCCACACGATTTTAATATTTCAGTTTCAAATATTTATACTGAAAACGGTACAAGCCTTAATGATGCAGGATCTATTTATACTTGGAATGGAAGTTGGACAAGTGTTGGTTCTACGCTTCAGCCTTGGAAAGGATATATATTTAAGTCAGGTGGAGATTCACGATTAATTATTGATACTCGAGGTTCAGTTTTTGGTAAAATGGCAAAAACATCTACTCCTGAGACTATTCCATTAAATTCAGATGAATGGATCATTGATATGATTGCACGCACTGGAAATTCAAAAGATGATCTAAATTCTGTAGGTGTTCGTCATATTGCAGAAGATGGATATGATCGATTAGATGAGTTTGAACCTCCAGTTGCACCTGGTGATATCTCATTACGTATTGATAATCGTAATCGTGATCTATCTCCTGATGTCTATGCAATCGATATTCGTAAACCTAAAGAAGAAGGTCATTATTGGGATCTCCAGGTTTTATCTCCAACAAATGGTGATCGCACCTACCTTACTTTTGAAGGACTTGGATATATTCCTGAAGAGTATGATGCCTTTTTAATCAATAAAACGAATAAACAAGCAAAGAATCTAGAGTGGGAGAGTACGTATCGTTTTGCAAACACTGGTTCGAAGGGATACGTTAAACAAGACTTTAGATTGGTAATTGGTACAAAGGAATTTGTTGAAGCAAATAATGCAGGTGTAAATCTATATCCAGACGCATTTACTCTAAGTCAGAATTATCCTAATCCATTTAATCCTCAGACATCTATAAGAATTAGCTTAGAACAAGACGCACAGGTTGACTTAATCATTTATAATTTATTAGGTGAAGAAATTACACGTCTTGCTGCGAATGAATATCGTCCTGCGGGTTACTATAATTTTATATGGAATGGTCAAAATGCTATGGGCGCAAAAGTGTCTACTGGTGTGTATTTTTATCATGCGATGATTCGCAATCCACAAGGTAAAGTTGTATTGAATAAAACTAAGAAAATGATTTTTCTAAAATAATCTTTTTTCTTTAGCTTGCCCCTTATATATATAGGAAGGCTCTTTTGAATCGGAAAACCATCCTAATTTTACTTTCTCTTTCATGTATTAATGCACAGATCAGCCGTTATGATGCGAAACCCACATTAGCAGTATTTAATTTTGAAGGAAAAGCTATATCTGATGATAATATGACTATATTATTAGATACATTAATTTCTGAATTATACAAAACAAGTGCATTTATTATGGTTGAAGAACACCAAATCAATGAGATCATATTAGAGCAGAAATATGACAATCTAGATTGTAGAGATCAAGGTTGTGGTATTGAAATTGGTATAATTTTAGGTATTAAGAATATCATTGTGGGTTCATTTGAACAAATCGCTGATTCAACTATTATGAAAGCTTCGATGATCAATGTAAAAAATCGTGAGACAAAAAAATTAGTTGATAAGGGATATCAAGGTGAATTAGAATTTTTTTTCCCGCTAATTCAGATTGCTGCTTGGGAATTTGCAGATTTAGAGCCGCCAAATAATCTACTTAAAAAAGCAGGGCTATTAACTGAAGAAAAAGACGATGATCTTTTCTTTAAAAAGTGGTTTAGATGGATAATGAATCAAGTAACCAGTATATCAGATCGGTTCAGAAAAAATAAAAAGGATGATGCTGAAAAAGTATCTTAAACAAGTTCTTTTGCGTAAGTTTAAACATAAAAATTATATGTTGATGAAAAGAAACTTTCTATTTTTTTGGATAATATCATCTTTATTAGTAGCTCAGAATAAATATGAAGATGTAATCCAACCTATTTGGGATGAGCATTGCGCATCCTGTCATACTGGAAACAATTATAGTGGTGATCTTGATTTATCTAGCGGTAGTAGTTACGATAATATGGTAGATGTTAACTCAAAAGGTTATCAAGGGTATCAGCTCGTTAATGCCTGGAATCCGGAGAGTTCTGTTTTATTTCAAAAAATTGTTGGGAATATTGCTTTTGGTAATCGGATGCCTCCAGGGGGTAATAAATTAAGTTCAAGTAAAGAAGAAAAAATAAAAAAATGGATTAATGATGGTGCAAAAAAGGAATGGGGGGATGATTTAGGAATAGAAAATGAATTCGGAATTACTCCAAATTTATTTGGATTAGCTCAAAACTATCCAAATCCATTTAATGCGGTCACTAGCATTCAAATTTCATTGGTTAAAGATTCCAAAATTACAATTAAGGTTTACGACTTTTTGGGTAAAGAAGTTAATTCCTTAATTATTAATCAATCATTGCAAAAAGGTAGGCATAGATTTATTTGGAAGGGAGAAGATGATAATGGATATCAACTACCATCAGGTGTATATTTATATAGACTTGAATTAAATTCAATGAATGGAAGAGAACTATACCAAAACACTAAAAAGATGATAATGTTAAAATGATCAAAAAATTATTATTAATTACAATTTGTATTACTTCTTTTGCTTTTACGCAAAAAGAATTTGGGAAGGTGACATTGCCTCTTGGCCGTGTCCAGGTTCAAAAAGGGGGAACTGGCGCTTTTAAAAAGGCAATGCCTCGCATGCCGATTCATGAAAAGGATATCGTAAAAACTTTGGCTAAATCTCGCTGTGAGATTACTTTAGTTGGTGGAGGGAAATTACGGATTGGTCAGAACTCAGAGCTTGAAATAACAGAAGCAAATGTAAAGCCTATGGAAAAGAATTTTGGTGCAACACTAAAGAAGGGCGATGTTTGGGTTGCTGCAAAAGCAGCTTTTGGTGAAAAGAAAAATGTCGCCGTTCGAACACCAACAGCTGTAGCTGCTATTCGAGGAACTAAGTATCGAGCTAAGGCAGGAGAAGATGAAAGTTCTGTATTAGTATATGATGGCAAAGTAGATGTCAATGCAGCTAAAAATGTAATTGATGCACGTAATCAGCAGATGAGGCAGGGTGGGCCACAAGGAGGAGCAGCTCCCAAATTTAAATTAGGTCCGGTTACTGAGATTCAAGCACCAACTCAAGTTGCTGGTCCATATGAAGTTTCGTTAGAAGATTGGGTAAGCTTAGTTGAGGGTATGCAGATCAATGTCCGAAAAGATGGAAAATATTCCATGTTCAAATTTGACCAAGATACAGATGCTGGTTTGGATTTTGTCAAATGGAATAAAGAGCAGGATGCTAAAGATGGAAATTAAGATTTGAAAAAAATATTAGATAATATAGAGGACTTAAGTGTTGAGTCCTCTTTTAATTTATTGACGGATTTCCTTAAGCGTGTTGGGGCAGGTATAATTATTGGACTTTTTATGTCTATACTTTTTGGATGGGCATCTTATAATCTTTCATTTTTGAAAGAGCTTTTTGATCGCTATGAATATGTATCTTATGATAGTAGGATGCGATATAAGGTTGGAGATATCAGCGGAGAAATGGCAATCGATGATGTAGTGATTATTGATATTGAAACTAGCTCTGTTGCGCCAACAGAAGAGGGTGGACTAGGTCGTTATTTTAATTGGCCACATTCTTATCATGGTCAGCTGATTAATACAGTTTCATCCGGCAATCCAAAAGCAATTTTATTTGATATGATTGTAGATCCGGAGAATACATTTAATTACGATCTTGTAAATGCACTTCAATCTGAGAATAAGCCTAACCAAGCATTAGATGAAGTTACTCAACAGTATTTAGTGAGTAATGATCCAAGTAGGTTTGTAGAAGCAACATTTAATACGCAAAAAGCATATCATGGTCTTGAATTCGGATATGCTGATACTATGAATTTTTTATATCCTATGGATTCTGAACCCGAAGGATATTATTATGATAATCATATTATTAAAGGCGTATCTGAAGAAGCTAAAAAAAGATTGCCACCTGGTGAACGTTTTAATAATACTCATGTAGATTTACTTTCTGCTTCTGTTGGTGCAGGATCAGTTACATTTTTAGTTGATGAAGATGGAGTTATACGTCGAGCTCCAACAGCAATTTATTTTGAAGGCGCAGATCATGTTTATCCTAGCCTTGTATTGTCCGGAATCATTGATATCTTGGGTATAAAAAAAGATGGTGGCTTTGATTATGATTTTGAAAATAATGTATTAAATCTAATTGATACGACGGAAACAATTGTCCGTTCTATTCCTATTGATGATCGAGGTAGAATGTTTGTTAATTTCTATGGAGGGTTTCAAACATTTACTTATATACCCTATATGTACGCAATGGATCCTGAAATGCTTGACCCTACCTATTGGGAAAACAAGGTTGGTATAGTAGGTGCATCTTTAGCAGGACTATCTGATTTTAGAAATACTCCAGTAGCTGAAGCTTTTGTCGGAGTAGAAATCCATGCTAATGCAATGTATAGCATATTGCAAAATGAATTTATAAAAATAAAAAGCCAACCAGATAAATTTAAAACCATATTGATATTATCAGTATTAATGGGGATTTTTATTAGCTTTCCAAAGAAACCACTTTATGCACTTCCAATTCCAATTATTGGTATAATTTCGTGGATCATATTTACTCGCGTTCAATTTGGTGGTTCTTTAATAATGTGGGATGTAACACGGACCATACTTTCAATGATTGGGACTTTTGTTGGTATCTTTATGTACAACTATTTTGGTGCTGAAAAAGACAAAAGATTTTTAAAAAATACATTTAGTACATATATATCCCCTGAACTGATCGATCAAATGTATGATGCGAAAGAGCAACCCTCACTTGGTGGAGAAGAAGGCTATCACACTGCATTTTTTACAGATATTCAGAGCTTCTCAGCTTTTTCTGAAAAATTAACGGCCAGTGATTTAGTTGAATTGCTTAATGATTATCTTACAGAAATGACGGATATCCTTTTATCAAATAAAGGAACATTGGATAAATATATTGGTGATGCAATCGTAGCTTTTTATGGAGCTCCTGCACCAGTTGATGATCATGAATATTGGTCTTGTTTGACAGCAGTAAAAATGCAGGAACGATTAGCTGAACTTCGTGAAAAATGGCAAGAAGAAGGAGATAGGTGGCCGGAAATAGTTCATAATATGCAAAATAGAATTGGTATCAATACTGGGAAACTAGTGACGGGGAATATGGGTTCGACAATGAGAATGAATTATACAATGATGGGCGATACAGTTAATTTGGCAGCAAGACTCGAGGCATCTGCAAAACAATATGGGATTTATATTCAAGTTGCTAAAGAAACATATGAAGCATGTAAAGATAAATTTATCTGGCGTGACCTTGATTATGTTATTGTTATGGGCAAAACCGAGCCAGCTCAAGTTTTTGAATTAATATCTGAAAAACAAAATATGCCTCCTGAATATGAAAAACTTTTACCTGCTTACAATGAAGCTTTAAAGCTTTACCGAAATCAAGACTGGGTTAAAGCAATTGATGCATTTAAGGCATCAGATGAGTTGGAAGATATGTTCCCAGGAAGAAAGACAAATCCAAGTAAAATATATATTCCAAGATGTGAGCATTACAGGGATAATCCACCAGGCGATGACTGGGACGGTTCTTGGGCCTTGACAAAAAAATAATTTATTAATTTGAATCTCCCTTATTATTCAAAAGAAGATATAGGATCTCTAGTATCTATGGGTGACGCAATCAATGCAATGAGTGATGCCTTTAGATCACTGAGTGATAATACTGCGATTGTACCTAGTCGGATTAATCTTCCAATAGAAGATCAAAATGCACTTCATCTTTCTATGCCTGCATATGTTAAAGGTGGAAAGTATATAATGATAAAATTAGTAAATGTGCATTATGATAATCCTAGGAATGACTTGCCTTTAATCAATGGAATAATACTATTAATGGATTCAATTAATGGTGTCCCACTTGCATTTATGGATGGGAAATCGATTACAGCTTTAAGAACTGGAGCTAGCTCAGGATTGGCTACTAAAATTCTTTCAAATCAAAATTCAAAGTCTGCAGTTGTAATTGGAGCTGGCGTTCAAGCCTTAAGTCAGATTGAAGCGATTCGAAATGTTAGAGAACTGGATTCAATAAAAGTAATTGGACGTAATATGAATAAGGTTGAAGAATTATGTTCAAAATTTGACAGTTTGGTTAAACCTGGAATTAATGATTCATTAAAAGATGCTGATATCATATGTACAGCGACAACATCTAAAGTTCCATTATTTAATTATGAAGATATAAAAAGTGGTGTACATATAAATGCTGTTGGCGCTCATCAATCTAATACTAGAGAACTTGATACAAAATTAATACAAAAAGCAAAAGTATATATTGATCATCTGGACCCAAGTAAAAATGAAGCAGGAGATATATTGATACCAATTAGTGAAGGAATTTATAGCTGGGAAAATATTCAGGGTGAATTAGGTGAATTGATTGAAGGCAAAATTAAAGGTAGGACAAGTGATTTGGATATTACGGTATTCAATTCTATTGGTAATGCTGTCCAGGATCTAGCAATAGCAAGCTTGATAATAGAAAAAAAAGGAAAAGAGTGATAAAATATATTTCATGTTTCAATAATTATTAAGAATTTCATCCATGGATATTTTAATTACGGCCACCTTTTTGTTTAAGGGTGGCCGTTTTTTTATTAAAACCTCAAGGGTTTCTAGCTAGTGACTTGGGGTCACTCATTTATTGACATGACCCATTTTATATTATTTTCATCATTTAGTTATATAACTATAAATGGATAAGCAACTAAAGCAAGCAGTATTGCTTTTAGCAGACGGACGTGAATTTCATGGGAATTCATTTGGTTATCATGGAGAAACTACTGGAGAAGTTTGTTTTAATACGGGGATGTCTGGTTACCAAGAAATTCTTACTGACCCATCTTATTGTAAACAAATAGTTACGATGACATCGCCTCACATTGGTAATTACGGTGTAAATAAAGATGATATTGAATCAAACAATATTCAAGTAGCTGGTTTTGCAATTAAAGAAGAATCTAACATCCCTTCCAATTGGAGATCAGAATTATCTATTGGAGAATATCTTGATCAACAAAAAATAGTGGGTATAAAAGATATTGATACAAGAGCATTAACACGTCATATCAGAGATAATGGAGCAATGAATGGAATTATATCATCTATTGATCATGATATAAAATCATTAAAATTAAAACTTGATAAAATACCATCCATGAATGGCCTAGATTTAGCAAAATTGGTTACAACAAAAGAATCGTATGAATGGTCAAATAATAATGGATTATATAAAGTAGCTGCTATTGATTATGGAATTAAACTAAATATTTTACGATTATTAGAAGAGCATGAATGTGATATTACTGTTTTCCCAGCTCAAACAACTGCTGATGAAATAATTAAATTTGATCCTGATGGTGTTTTTTTGAGCAATGGTCCAGGTGATCCAAGTGCAGTTACATATGGTATTGAAATGGTCAGATCTTTATTGGGCAAAAAACCAATCTTTGGTATTTGTTTGGGTCATCAGATTCTTTCTCTAGCTCTTGGAGCTAAAACATTTAAACTTAAATTTGGTCATCGTGGAATTAATCATCCAGTTAGAAATAATGATACAAGTACAGTTGAAATTACTAGTCAAAATCATGGTTTTGCAGTTGACTTAGATTCACTTCCAAAGAATGTAACCTCAACACATATAAATTTAAACGATAATACTTCTGCAGGAATAATGTGTAAAAATTCTTCTGCTTTTTCAGTTCAATATCACCCAGAATCAAGCCCCGGACCCCACGATAGTAGATATTTATTTAAGCAGTTTATAGATATGATGAGGAAATAAATGCCAAAACGAACTGATATAGAATCAATATTAATAATTGGTGCAGGTCCAATTATTATTGGTCAGGCTTGCGAATTTGATTATTCAGGTACTCAGGCAACACGAGCTCTCAAAGAAGAAGGCTACCGTATTATACTTATTAATTCTAATCCAGCAACAATAATGACGGATCCAAATTTAGCTGATGCAACATATATTGAACCTATTACATCAGAATATGTTGAAGAAATTATAAAAAAAGAAAAACCAGATGCTATACTGCCAACGGTTGGTGGACAAACCGCATTGAATTTATCTATGGAATTACACCGGAATGGTATACTGAAAAAATATGATGTTCAATTAATTGGGGCACAGGTTGAGGCAATTGATAAGGCGGAAGATCGTGAGCAATTTAAAATAGCTATGGATGAAGTTGGAATAGATACGGCTGTAGGTGGATTTGTTAATACATGGAAAGAAGCGGAAGCTTTATTAGATAAAATTGTTTTTCCAATAATAATTAGACCGTCATTTACTTTAGGTGGAACAGGAGGTTCAGTTGCTTACAACTTTGAGGAGTTCCAAGAGCTAGTTGAAAATGGATTGAATGCTAGTCCTATATCTGAAGTTTTGATAGAAGAATCATTGCTTGGCTGGAAAGAATTTGAATTAGAAGTGATTAGAGATAAAGCAGATAATGTAATCATTGTATGCTCAATTGAAAATATTGATCCTATGGGTGTGCACACTGGTGATTCAATTACGGTTGCGCCCGCAATGACTTTGTCGGATAAAGAATTTCAACAAATGCGTAATTGGTCTATTAAATGTTTAAGAACAATTGGAGTAGAAACTGGAGGTTCCAATGTTCAGTTTGCAGTAAATCCAGAAACGGGACGATGTATTATAATAGAAATGAATCCACGTGTAAGTCGCTCATCTGCCTTAGCATCAAAGGCAACGGGATTTCCTATTGCAAAAGTTGCAGCAAAACTTGCTGTAGGTTACAAATTAGATGAATTGCAAAATGATATAACAGGAAAAACATTGGCTGCTTTCGAACCTACCATAGACTATATAGTAACAAAAGTTCCCCGATTTGATTTTGAAAAATTTCCTTCTGCTAGTGGCCACCTAGGTGTCCAAATGCAAAGTGTTGGAGAAGTAATGTCAATTGGTAGAACATTTAGAGAGTCATTACAAAAGGCTTTCAGATCATTAGAAGTGGGATTAGATGGATTAACACCCAAATCAAGTTCTGAAGATGATTCTGATTTGACCAGATCTCGCGGATTAGATATGTCGACACTAAGTTATGCGACTTGTTTTCGATTATTAAAAGTTTGGCAAGCATTTCATGAAGGTGAATCATTGAAAAATATCTATAATCAAACAAAAATAGACCCGTGGTTTTTAAATCAGATAAAAATGATCGTTGATGTAAATCCAGATAAGTCATTAAGAGAATTAAAACATGAGGGATTTTCAGATAGTCAACTTGGTAGAATGTTGAATAAATCCGAATTGGAAATTCGTTCACAGAGAAAGAAAAAA
>Ga0066836_10001173_pt1 | contig 13570 bp, 16 predicted proteins | sample ETNtaG_18_FD_71568 | JGI IMG/M metagenome (GOLD analysis project Ga0066836, IMG submission 71568) | Marine microbial and viral communities from oxygen minimum zone, Eastern Pacific Ocean - ETNP201302SV91 | ecosystem: Environmental > Aquatic > Marine > Oceanic | place: Pacific Ocean: Eastern...
GATGAAATAACAGCAAATTATAATCTTTACACTTATCCAAAAACCGGTGTAGGGATTCAGGCTTTTTAAATTTAAAATAAAAAAAATGTTACCGAAAAGTGCCAAAGTTGTAGTTGTTGGTGGTGGTATAGCAGGATGTTCAGTTGCTTATCATTTAGCAAAATTTGGATGGAAAGATACTATATTACTTGAAAGAGATCAGTTAACTTCAGGAACGACATGGCATGCGGCAGGACTTGTTAGTCAATTAGGACCATCCGCTGGTATAACAAAAATTAGAAAATATTCATTAGAGTTATACAAAAAATTAGAGAAAGAAATTAATTTTTCAAGTGGATTAAAACTAAACGGAGCACTATCTATAGCAACAACAGAAGGAAGATGGCAAGAACTTAAGAGACAAGCAACAACAGCGCAATTATTCGATGTAAATGCAGAAGTTTTAAATATCGAACAAATAAAAAAAATATATCCTATAATTAATGAAAAAAATATTTTGGGTGGTATTTTTATGCCTGGAGATGGTCAAGCTGACCCTATAGGAGTTACTAATCTACTTGCAAAAGCAGCAAAAAAAGAAGGAGCTAAAATTTTTGAAAAATCACCAGTTGAAAAAATACTTAAAAAAAATGGAAAAGTTTCAGGAGTAATTACAAACGGAAAAACTATCGAATGTGAATATATTGTTCTTGCTACAGGAATGTGGTCAAGACAAATTGGTGAAGACATGGGATTTAGTATTCCGTTATATCCAGCAGAACACTTTTATGTAATTACAGAAGGAATTAATAAACTGCCAAAAAATATTCCTGTTCTAAGAGATTTTGATGACAGTTTATACTTAAAAGAAGATGCTGGAAAAATGTTAATTGGAATTTTTGAAGGTAAATCAATTCCTGCTTTTAACAAAACTAATAGAGTTCCCAACGATTTTTCATTTGGGGAATTTCCAGAAAATTTCGAACATTTTGAACCGTATTTGGAAGCTGCATTAAAAAGAGTTCCAATTTTAGAAAAAGCTGGAATTAGAAAATTTTTTGTAGGTCCTGAATCATTTACTCCAGATACCAATACACTCTTAGGTGAAGTCCCGGGATTAAAAAATTTATTTGCGTGCTGCGGTTTAAATAGTATTGGAATTGGAAGCGGGGGCGGAATTGGAAAAGTTACTGCCGAATGGATAATGAATGGACATATTAATGAAGATTTGTTTATTTATGATATTAAAAGGTTTCAAAATTTTCATTCAGAAGTAAATTTTATTAAAGAAAGGATTACCGAAACATTAGGAGACTTGTACGGGATGCACTGGCCATACAAGCAGCACCAAACATCAAGAAATAAAAAATTATTTCCATATCACCAGGAGTTAAAAAAAGCTGGAGCATGTTTTGGAGTTTCATCAGGCTATGAAAGACCATTATGGTTTGCTTTAAATAGAGAAAAACCAGAAATTAAATATAGTTATAATTTTCAAAATTGGTATCCGTCAATAGAATTTGAAACAAAAAATGCAAGAGAGAATGTTGGATTATTCGATTTAACCGCTTTTTCTAAATATGATTTAAAGGGTGAAAAAACCCACAGCGAATTACAAAAAATTTGTACTGCAAATATAAAAAATGAAATTGGAAAAACTACTTACACTCAAATGCTAAATAAAGATGGAGGAATAGAAACAGATTTGACAGTAGTATGCATTGACAAAAATTATTTTAGAATAGTTACTTCCGCAGCCAACAAAGAACATGATAAATTTCACATACTAAAATATTTATCAAAAGATGTAGAATTTAAAGATGTAACCGATGAATTTGCCTGTTTAGGTGTATTTGGACCTAAAAGCAGAAGTCTAATGTCAAGGTTATCAAGTGATGACTTCTCTAATGAAAATTTTAAATTTGCAACAAGTAAAGTAATAAAAATAAGCAGTAAGGAAATTTGGACTCAAAGATTATCTTATGTCGGTGAATTAGGTTTTGAGCTTTATATAAAGATGAAAGATTCAAAAGAAATATACAATTTAATAGTTGATAAAGGAAAAGAATTTAAACTTTCGCATTGTGGGATGTTTGCAATGGATACGATGAGAATGGAAAAGGGATACTTGCATTGGGGTCACGATATGTCACCAGAAGAAAACCAATACGAAGCAGGATTAGATTTTGCAATAAGTTATAAGAAAGGAGTAAATTTTATTGGCAAAGATGCTATTCTTAAAATCAAGAATCAAAAACCAAAAAAAAAACTTGTGATATTGAGTTTAAAGAATAGTAAACCAGGATTTCCACTATTACTTCATGATGAACCTATATTATTTAATGGAAAAATTATTGGTAGAACTACATCAGGAAATTACTCATTCACTTTTAAAAAAAATATGTCTTTTGGTTATGTAAGCACAGATAAAAAGTTAGATGATGGAAATATTGAAATTGAAGTAGAAAAAATGAAATATAAAGCAATCATTGAAACTAAACCTCTTCATGACCCTAAAAATATAATTATGAAGAGTTAAAGTCTTTTTGAGTATTAAAACCCTTAACTATGCTTTGATCATTAATTTTTAAATTAAATATTTTACTCCCATTTAATTTTAATATTTGTTTAGCTCCTACATCACCAGAGATTTGCATAATTTTTTCTTTCATTGATTTATTAAACATAACCGGATTTCCTTGTTGATTTTTATAAGTAGGCACAAGAATATCCTTCTGATTTCTAGATTTAATTAGTTGATTATAAATATTATAATTTATCATCGGCATATCTCCTAAAGATATAAAGAATGATTCACTATTATTTGATAAATGTTTTAAGCCAACCTTTATAGAAGAAGCCATGCCTTCATCGTAATTTTTATTAAAAATAAATTTTATTTTTTTATTTTTATCAATAATTTTTTCAATAATTTCTTTTTGGTAACCAACGACAACAATTAATTCATTAACATCACTATCCAAGATATTCTTTACCGAGTGCTTAATCAGCGGAATTCCTTGAAATTTTTTAATCAATTTATTTTCACCTTTCATTCTTTTAGATTGACCAGCGGCTAATAATATTGCTGAAATCATTATTTTTTATAAACTTCCAAAACAAGTTGAGCGGTAATTGATAAAGCTATTTCGGGAGCAGACTTTCCTCCTAGCTTGATGCCAATTGGACCAAAAATTTTTTTAATTTGTTCATTAGAAAAACCTGATTTTTTTAGCCTAGTACATCTATTATCATGAGTTTTTTTACTTCCAAGAGCACCTATATAAAAAAAATTATTTTTTAATGCGTACTGCAGAGCTGGATCATCAATTTTTGGGTCGTGAGTTAATGCTATCAAAGCAGTGTTTTGATTTGTTTCAATACTTTTAAAGGCCTCATTTGGCCATTTATTAATTATTTTAATATTAGGAAATCTCTTTTCCGAGGCAAAATAACCTCTGGGATCAATGATTGAGATTTCAAAGTTCAAACTTTTTGTAAAGTTAATTAGATACTGGGCGATATGAACGGCTCCAACAATAATTACTTTTATAGGGTGAATATAATTTTCTACAAAAATGCATGTCCCTTCTATAATACCATTCTTTTTTTTATCAAATTGAGAAGCTATTTTTTCTTTGTCTTTATCAAAATTTTTGTTTAAGGGTTTATCCTTTTCAAAAATACAACTTTCTCCATTCTCAAGATTCGTAATAATAGAAAATTCGATCTTTTTTTCTTTTTTCTCAATAATTTCCTGAAGCAATTTTTTTTTCATTAATTTATTTGTTCCAAAAAAATTAATATTTCGCCACCACAAGCTAAACCTATTTCCCAAGCACTTTCATTGGATACTTTAAATTCAATTTTTTTAAATGGTTTATTTTTTTTAATTAAATCTATACATTCCCTCACTACTGCCGTTTCAACACACCCTCCAGATACCGACCCTGAAAAATCTCCCTTATCATTTACTATCATTCTGCTGCCTATAGCTCGTGGAGATGAACCCCAAGTCTGAATTACAGTAGCCAAAACAACGTTTCGTTTTGTAGAAATCCAGTCTTTAGCTTCTTCTAATATTTTTTCATCAAATGAATTTTTCATCTGCACAAGTCTAATTTAATTTTTATTAAGTTTGAACTCTTAGCAGCTGGAAACTGCTTTTTTAGCCATTACTTTAATAATATGAGCTCTATATTCAGCCGAAGCATGGATATCTGCATTAAATCCCTTGCTGGAAATAGTTACATTATCGACTGCTGAAGATGAAAAATTGCTTGTTAAAGCCTCTTCAAGTTTTTTACATCTAAATACAAAACTTTCAACGCCAGTTACAGCAACTCGTGTTTCTTTTTTTAATTTTGCAACATAAACTCCCACCAAAGCATATCTTGAAGCAGGACTTGGAAATTTTGAATAAGCTGATTTTTCTGGAACTTCAAATTCAACTGACTCTATAAGTTCACCTTTTTTTAAATCTGTTTCAAATATTCCCTTAAAAAACTTATCCGCAGGAATCTTTCTTTTATTTGTATGAATTATTGCATTTAAGGCTAAACATGCCGCAGGATAGTCTGCGGCTGGATCATTATTAGCTATCGAACCTCCAATTGTTCCTCTATTTCTAACTTGAGGATCACCAATACCTTCCGCTAGAACGGCAAGTGAAGGAATTGATTTTCCTACTTCCTTAGAATAAGCAACTTCTGCATGTGTGGTTATTGATCCAATTCTAATCGATTTACTTGAAACTTTAATTCCTGAGAGTCCCTTAATTCTTTTTATGTTTATTAGATCTGAATATGCAGCCAATCTAAGTTTCATTGCTGGTAAAAGTGACATTCCTCCCGCTAAAAAAGTTGCTCTGCCTGAAGCTAGTTTAACTGCCTCTTTTGTGTTTGTTACTGATTTAAAATTAAAACTTTTCATATTTTATGCTGCCGCTTTCTTTGATCCATTTTTTTTTAAAATTTTCCAAACTTTTTCTGCTGTTGCCGGCATAGAAACGTCACTACCAACAGCATCAATTACTGCGTTCATCACAGCTGCGGGAGCTGCAATTGTCCCAGCTTCACCACAACCCTTGGCCCCAAGAGGATTTGAAGTTGCTGGCGTGCAAGTATAATCAATTTGAATTTGGGGAAAATTGTCTGCTCTTGGCATTGTATAATCCATATATGAAGCAGAAGTTAACTGGCCAGATGTATCATAATGAGCATTTTCATATAAGGCCTGTCCTACTCCTTGAGCTACACCCCCGCATACTTGTCCTTCTACTATTAAAGGATTAATAATAGTTCCAAAATCATCCACTATTGTATATTTAACAAGTTCTGTTATTCCTGTTTCTTCATCAACTTCAACTTCACAAATATGTGTTCCAGCAGGAAAAGAAAAATTAGAAGGGTCAAAAAAAGATGTTTCTATTAAGCCTGGTTCGACTCCTTCTGGAAGTGGAGACTTAACATCACCAAATGTTCCAGGCAAATAACATGCAAATGCAATTTCTCCAATTGTTTTCTTTTTATTTGAATTTTTTAAAACAAATTCTCCAGCTTTAAATTCTATATCTTCTATTTTTCCTTCTAGCATTTTCGCTGCAACTTTTTTACCTTTTTGTATAATTTTATCGCAGGCTTTAACAATTGCTGTACCCCCTACAGTTAAAGATCTTGATCCATAAGTTCCCATTCCAAAAGGACCTTTATCAGTGTCTCCGTGAATAATATCAATATTTTCTATTGGAACTCCTAGTTTATCACTAACTATTTGAGCAAATGTTGTTTCATGACTTTGTCCATGACTATGAGTGCCTGTAAAAACAGATATATTTCCTGTTGGATTAAATCTTACTTCTGCAGATTCCCATAGACCTACACCAGCTCCAATAGACATAACTACAGCTGATGGAGCAACTCCGCAGGCTTCAAAATAAGTTGAAAAACCTATACCTCTTAATTTTCCTTTTTTTGAAGATTGAGATCTTCTATTTTCAAAATTTTTATAATCAGAAATTTCTATTGCTTTGTCTAAATGAGCATTATAATCACCCGAGTCAATATTATGTACCAAACATTGTTGATGAGGAAATTTAGTAATAAAATTTTTTTTTCTAAATTCAGCTTGATCCATACCAATTTTTTTAGCTGCTTCTGTTACAATTCTTTCAATTACATATGTTGCTTCTGGTCTTCCTGCTCCTCTATAAGCATCTGTTGGTGCAGTATTTGTATAAACGCCTTTAACAGTACAGCACGCTACTGGGATATCATAAACTCCTACAAGCAATGGAGCATACAGGTATGTTGGTGTAACAGCAGCAAGAACTAAAGAGTAAGCTCCTAAATTTGCAATTGTATCAACTTTTATACCTAATATCTTACCATCATTTTTAATCGCTAGTTCAGCGTGAGTTATATGATCTCTACCATGGTTGTCTGATAAAAATGATTCACTTCTCTCCGCAACCCATTTAACTGGTCTCTCAATTTTTTTTGACGCCCAGGAAACTACTACATCTTCAGCATAAACATTAATTTTTGATCCAAAACCTCCGCCTACATCAGGGGCTACTATTCTAAATTTGTGTTCCGGATGCACAGCATTAAATGCTGACATAATTAATCTATCTAAATGTGGATTTTGGCTTGCGGTATATAAAGTTAAAAGGTCAGACGATGGATTATAATCACCAATAGCTGCTCTTGGTTCCATAGCATTTGGTATTAATCTGTTGTTTATCAAGTCTACTTTAATAATTTTGTCAGCTTTTGAAAAAGCTTCGTCAGTTTTACCTCTATCACCTAACAAGAAATCAAATGATAGATTATTATCAATACCTTCATGTATAGCTTCAGAACTAGTTGCTTCAGAAGAATTTATCACTGCTTTTAGTAATTTATAACTTACGTTAATTAATTCTGAAGCATTTTTTGCTTGCTCTAATGTTTCGGCAATAACAACAGCAACATGATCACCTACAAAATTCACCGAGTTTTTTGCAAGAACAGGGTGGGGTGGACACTTCATATCTTTTCCGTCTTGACTAACAATTTTCCAACCGCATATTAACCCACCAATTTTATCCTTAATAATATCGTCACCTGTAAAAATATTTACTACACCAGGAGCTTTCATGGCTTTAGTAATATCGATTTTAACAATTTTTGCTCTTGCGTGTGGAGAACGAAGAAAGTAGGCGTAAGCTTGATTTGTTAGATTAATGTCAGCTGTATATCTACCTTTACCTGTAAGAAATTTTTTGTCTTCTTTTCTTTCTACTCTTGCACCAATTAAATTTGCCATAACTTTGTTCCTTTACAATTTTGAGGCAGCATCTTTTACTGCAGCTACAATACCTTGGTAACCAGTGCAACGACATATGTTACCTTCTAACCAATCTCTTATTTCGTTTTCACTTGGGTTTTTATTTTTTTGCAACAAATCAACTGCACTCATAACCATTCCAGGTGTACAAAACCCGCATTGTAAACCATGGTGTTTTTTAAAAGATTCCTGCATAGCATGCATCTTTCCATTTTTTTCTAATCCTTCTATAGTTGTTATTTCTGCACCATTACAATCAGCAGCCAATGTAGTGCAGCTTTTAATTGAGTTTCCATTTAAATGAACAACGCATGCCCCACATTGAGATGTATCACATCCTACATGAGTTCCTGTTAAATATAATTTATCTCTTAAAAAATCTGACAAAAGTGTATTGTCAGATATATCTCTAGAAATTTTTTTTCCGTTAACACTTAAGTTTATTGTTGCCACTATTATCCCCCTTAAAAATAATACTGGATTAAAAATTATTAAAACTTAATAAGAAGAATAGATCAACCGGAATTTAACGTGAAACAAAATAAAAAATTACAACTAAGAGTAGAATTAGAATTGAAAGAAATGAATAAATATATTTGTTTAAAAAATTAGATTTAAGTTCTTTAACTCTTTTTTTATCAATTATCTCCCCCGAGTTTTTTATTTGCGGAGCAACTAAATCAGCAAAACGTCCAAAGAAATAATCTGACATTTTTTTAGCAACGCCATCAATTAATCTCGATCCTAATTGTGCTATTTTTCCTCCAACATTAACATTCACAACGTAAGTCAAAGTAGTCATTCCATTTTCTTCCAGAAGGTTAACGTTAGCACTGCCGTTAGCAAATCCCACGGAGGATTGGCCTTCCCCTGAAATTGTATAACTCTCATTTTTTTTTATATTTGATAAAGTTACTGTCCCGGAGAAAGTCGCATTCATAGGACCAATCTGGTTAGTTGCAGTTGCATTAAAAGAGTTATTATTTTCTTTATCAAACGATTCACATCCAGGTATGCACTGTTTTAAAATATCAGGATCATTAAGAGCTTTCCAAACAATTTCTTTTTTGACATTAAGTTGATAAGAACCTTCGAGTTTCATATATATGGCTAATTAGTATATAGTAAATTTTATTATGGAAAATAGTACAAAAATAAAATTACAGTCAGCAGTTTTTGATAGGTTAATACAACATTTACGTGAAAGAAAAGATTTACAAAATATTGATTTAATGAATCTGGCAGGTTTTTGCAGAAATTGCCTATCTAAATGGTATCGTGAAGAGGCCGAAAAAAAAGGAATAGAAATTACAGATCCAGAAGCTAGAAAACATGTGTATGGTATGCCTTACGATGAATGGAAAAAAAAATATCAAAAATAATTATTAAATAATAAATTCTTTTATATATAAATTTTTTATTTTAGATTCTTTTGTATTTTTAATTATCGGTAAAAATAATCCCAAAATGTAAAGAAGGATAATAGCCACAGATACAATCAACATTGATCTCACTGCATTTAATTTCATAAAATTACTTTTCTTTTAGTCTAGGTAAAAGTTCGACAAAATTACATGGTTTATGTGTAATATCTAATTGATATTTTAAGATCATGTCCCACGCATCTGTTACACCTCCTGACGATCCGGGAAGCGCAAAAATATATTTTCCATTTTTTAGAATTCCAGAAGCTCTGGATTGTAAAGTCGACGTACCTACTGTTTTATAACTTAATTGTCTAAAAAGCTCTCCAAATCCAGGTATTTTTTTGTCAGCTATTTCATCTAAAGCTTCAGGAGTAATATCTCTACCAGTTAAACCTGTTCCTCCTGTTGTTATAATTACATCAATCTCTTTTTTTTTACTCCAATCTATAATAATTTTTTTAATTTGATCTTTGTTATCTTTTACAATTTTTCTATCAATTAATTTATGTTTTTGTTCAGCTATTTTTTTAACTAAAATCCCACCCGACTTATCATTTTCTAAAGTTCGAGTGTCAGTGATTGTTAACAAAGCTATATTTACTTGCATGACTATCTTGATAAGATAAATAACAGTTATGTCATTAGCAATATTATTTTTAGTCACTGCAACACTTTATTCTAGCGTTGGTTTTGGTGGAGGATCTACCTATTTGGCTCTTTTGTTGATATGGGAAATTCCATACTTTATTTTTCCTACTATAGCTTTGTTTTGTAATATCATTGTTGTTTCTGGAAACTGCTTTAATTATATAAAAGCAGGCAATTTAAATTTTAAATTATTGTTTCCATATTTAGTTGGATCCATGCCGATGGCGTATATAGGAGGATCTTTACTTTTAGAAGAAAAGTTATTTGAAATATTACTATTTTTAGTTTTAGCAACAGCTGGAGCTTTACTCTTATTAAACTTTAGATCTTACGATGATGAAAAATTAAGTTACAGAAAAATTCCGTATATGGTTTCTATTTTAATTGGTGGAGCCTTAGGGTTCATCGCAGGAATCGTGGGAATTGGAGGAGGAATTTTTTTAAGTCCTATTTTGTTTTTAATAAAAGCTGGAAAACCTAAACATATAGTGACAACTGCTTCGTTATTTATTTTAATTAATTCAATTTTAGGAGTAATTGGCCAATTATCAAAAAATGCAGTTTTAACAGAAGTGCAAAATTATTGGTACCTATTAGTTGCAGTTCTTATAGGAGGTCAACTTGGAAATTTTTTAAGTTTGAAAATATTTCCAACACGAATTTTAGCGCTGATAACCGCTTGTCTGGTTATTTTTGTTGCGATGAGAATGGGAATTCGTTTCTTATAGGATTTATTAAAAAATTTTAAATTAATATCTATGTAAAGTTGGGTACATTCTAAAAGTAAATGGAATTTTCATTGGATTTATAAATTTATTTAGGTTGTTTGAACGCATTAAGTTTCCAATTCTTGCGTAAGACAAATATTCTTTATTTTTTGTATTTTTCTTTAACCAATAAGATGCGTACCTTTCCATTAAAAAGGCTGGCAATCTAGAATTATATCCTTTGCAAAGATCATTTTTAATACAATATTCATAACATTTTTTTAACCAAGGGAATAAACTTTCACAATATTTTTCAAACAAATGAACCTTTGTAATAAAAATAGTATGACTAAGATTATTTCCATAAAGAAACTCACTGAATGAATCTCTTTCATTAATTTCTAAGAAATTGATACAAGCATTCAAGATATTTGGTCCATGAATTTTATTGAATTGTTGAAAAATTGTTTCATTTTTAAATGTAGTGGGTTGTATCTGAATAGAATCACAACGTGAAAAAATTTTATTATCTAACTTTAATAAATTTGAATATAAGCTACTCACATTTAGTTTTTGTTTATTATTATAAAGTTTGTTTAGCCAAAACCTTCTATAATGACAAGTTCCTATCCAGTCATTAGCATTCATATTTTTAAGTTTATTTTTCCAAATCCAGTAAATACCGGTGCCTTCACCATAGTGTTCGTGTAAGTGACTGATGTTTTCTCCTTGTTTGTCATTAAGCCAATGAGCAGGATAAATATTATTTCCTAACCCAAGAGGTTTTATATATTCAGGTAATTTATCAAGTAGACTGAAATATTTATGTGACAAGCAATAAATTTCAACATTAAACATAATAATTAATTAAAAACAAAATTTTGTTATCCAAAATTTTATAAAAGAAAATATCCTTATAAATATGTTATTAACGAAACAAAAACAAGAAATATCAAAGATCTTGATGAAAACGTTGATTGAAAATATTTTTAAAAGTATTATAAATCAATACGAATTGAATGGCGGGGTAGCTCAGTTGGTAGAGCACAGGACTCATAAGCCTGGGGTCGGCGGTTCAATCCCGCCCCCCGCTACCATTTTTATAGTATGTTAATTAAAAAATATTTACAAAAAATATTTAAAAAAATTTCTTATAATTTTTTTCTAAAAATATATGGAGCTATTGATAGCTCAATAAAAAGCAGTGATGATAACAGAATCAAAGTTAAGGTTATCAATATTGAAAATCAAATTAATTATAAAGTATACAAAATCTCTAATGGAAGGTTATATACAGATCGTATTCATGATACAGCAGCCATACTTGATAATAAAATAATTGATGGACCTTCTTTTCAAATAAGATATAAACCTGATTCTACAGTAAGATATTCAAACGTAGATAATAATATTGTGTTCAGCATAGGCACACCAAGAATAGCAAGAAATTTAAAAGGTTCTGTCTTGTCACTATTAACAGGCGGAGGAGGCAATAATAATTATTGGCATTGGCTATATGACGTTTTACCAAGAATAGATCTTTGTAGTAAGTTTATAAATTTAGATGAAATAGATTTTTTTCTATTACCTAGCCTTAAAAGAAAATTTCAGGAAGAAACTTTAGATTGCTTAAATATTCCTAAACATAAAAGAATTTCTAGTGAGAAATATAGACACATAAGAACAAAAGAATTAATAGTAACTGATCACCCTGTGGTAACTACTGGAAATGCAACAAACGACATTTTAAATATTCCATATTGGATAAGTTCGTGGTTAAAGAAAAAATTTTTAAATGAAAAGAATAATGATAATAAAAAAAATAAAATTTTTATAGACAGAAACGAAGATATAACTAATGGAAAACAATATAGATCGATAAGCAATGAAAATGAAATAAAGAAATACCTATTAGAAAATAATTTTAAAATAGTTAAGCTTCAAAATATTCATTTTAAAGAACAAGTAAATTTATTTCATAATGCGGAATGCATAATTGGATTGCATGGAGGAGGTTTTGGAAATATTTCTTTTTGTAAACCTAATACAAAAATTATTGAAATGAGAGGAAAGGGAGCAGGAAATGCAATAAAAAATTTGGCTTATAAAAATAAATTAAATTATAACTCCATAATTAGTGAGGTTATAAAAGAAAATATTCCCGATTTTTCAGCTCACGCTTATCAAGATGGTAGAATTCATGTTCCATTAGATGAATTAACAAAAATACTAGAAGGTTAAAATTGTATGATTAATTTAACAATGTTTTGTCTTACTCTAGAGCCTAGTCACAAAAAATTTATAAATGAATTAGACTATGTACCTGTTGGATTAGGAGATAAGGATTTTAGTAAAGACAATTCGTGGTTTACTGATAAATCAGGAATTAATATATCAGAAAAAAATAAAAGTTATGGCGAATATACTTTCCATTACTGGCTCTGGAAAAACTATCTAGATTCAAATCAAGCCAAGGATGGATGGATTGGTTTTTGTCAATATAGAAAATTTTGGAGTACAGAGAATAATAATTTATTTCCCAAAGCTATAAAAGAATTAAAGCCTATAGTCTTAAATGAAATACCAGATTCTTATAAAAATTATGATGTAATTTTAGGAGATCTACATTTTATAAACCAGTTAAAGATAATGAAATTTCTAAAAAAAGGTTTTAAAATAATAGCTAAAAACCCAACATATTTATTTGATAAAAATAAAAGAAATATTAAATTTCATTTTGATTTAATGCATGGATACAACAATCTAAATAAAGCAATAGATCTTCTTGATTCAGATAATAGAAAAGATTTTACTGATTTTGTTAATTCTAATACTTCTTTTAATCCACATAACATGTTTATTTGCAAATCAAAAAAAATACTGAAACAGTACTATTCCGCTGTCTTTCCATGGCTTGAACGTTGTGAAAAAATATTTGGTTTTAAGGATCTCAAAGGATTTGGAAAAATAAGAATTTATGGTTTTTTAGCTGAGAGATTCATGTCTTATTGGTTTCAAAAGAATACAAAGGTTAAAACGATGCCAATAATATTTTATGATATCAGAAATGATATATCTTAGAGGCTACAATCCTTTATAAATTTTTTTAAAATCTTCAAAGGTTTTTAATTTTTTGTCTTTTTTGGAAATAATAGGTTTGAGCACTGGCCATTTAAATTTGAGGCTTTTATCATTCCATAAAATTCCATCTTCATACTTAGGTTCATAGTAATTTGAAAGTTTATAATAAATTATATTTAAATTAGAAAAACTGTAGTAAGCATGACCAAAACCTTCAGGGATATATAATGATTTACAGTTATGCTCAGATAATTCTATGCTTAGACTTTTACCAAACGTTTTAGATTTTTTTCTTAAATCAACAACATAATCTAAAATTCTTCCTTTTAAGACAGTAACAAATTTTGCCTGAGGACATTTTGTTTGAAAATGAAAACCTCTTATGACATTTTTTCTTGA
>Ga0066836_10001174_pt1 | contig 13565 bp, 7 predicted proteins | sample ETNtaG_18_FD_71568 | JGI IMG/M metagenome (GOLD analysis project Ga0066836, IMG submission 71568) | Marine microbial and viral communities from oxygen minimum zone, Eastern Pacific Ocean - ETNP201302SV91 | ecosystem: Environmental > Aquatic > Marine > Oceanic | place: Pacific Ocean: Eastern...
TCCTGTTACAATGAATGCCATAATTCTTTTTATTTAAGGTTAAAACTACGAACGGCCAAATGTTGTGCACTCAGCCCAGCAGTGTCAAGCGAGATTGTAACCAAACACTTGTCCCCTGTGTTCATCCGAAAACCGAACCAAGCATCTGGCCTGTGGTGATCCAAATGCCCCACGTTATCGCGGTCGTGATCAGCGACACCAAGCTGCCCTTGAGAACCCCGATCGGCTCATCGTCGGCCTGGATCATGTAGCCCAAGAGCAACGCACCGATCACGAACTGAGTGGCGTAGGCAATCCAGACAGGAAACCCAATATTGTTGACCACGAACATCACCGCCGACGTCACAATCAGCACAATCGACATGAGAAAATACGCCGACTTAAAGGTAACGTCCTCCTTGAACACCGCCCGCACCGCGAGCAACAGGCTGGCCGCCTGCACCGGGATGATGATCGCGAACAGAATCACAAGTAACACCAGCAACCCCGGCATGCAGAATAAGAAGACGCCCAGTAAAATCAGCACCCCGATGACAGCACCCGCATTCATGCGGCAAGCGTAACCTGTTATATATTTTAATTAAATATATTTATTTTATTTTTATTTTAAGGTCGCATTTGAGGCATTGAAAATCGCCGTCAACCGGGTACTTTTCACCTCACATGACCGATCTGCCCGCAATCTTTCGTCGCTCCCTTGGCCCTGCCTTGGCGTTGGCCCTGCTGGCTGCCGCCCCGCTTGGCCAAGCGGTGACATTGTTCGACTACAGGGCGGACTGGAAACTGTGGCGCGGCAAAAAAACCCCTTCCCGCCCGGACTACTGGGCCTGGACCAAGGCAGACCATGACGACTCGGACTGGGAGACCGCCTCGACCCCGGTATTCTTCGGCGAGAAGGTCACCGGCGGCACCGAGCTGGAGGACATGAAGAGCCGCTACAACTCGTTTTTTCTCCGGCGCAAGTTCGACTGCCCGGACACGGACACGATCACCTCGATCACGCTGCGCGCCAAGGTGGACGACGGCTTTGTGGCCTACATCAACGGGACTGAGGTGGCGCGGCACAATGTCGAGACTGACAAGCCGAAGTACAACACAGCCTCCTCCAAGGCGGCGACGGAGCCGCTGCGGTTCCGGAGCTACGCGCTGAAAAATTTTGCCGACGTTCTTGTCGATGGAGAGAACACGATCGCGGTGATTGTACTCAACCAGCGGCGCACCAGCCCGGATGTCCTGTTCGACGCGCGCCTCACAGCGGTGTCTGTCGAGAGTGTCCCGCCAAAAGTGAAGACGATCGATCCGCCAAGCGGCCTGGCCTCGAGCCTTGGCCAAGTCAGCGTCACGTTCTCCGAACCGGTGAGCGGCGTTGATGCCCCCGACCTGTTGGCCAACGGCACGCCGGCTCGCTTGGTAGAGGGCAGCGGCCGGACGTGGGTGTTTCAACTCGGCGACCTGCCCCACGGCAAGGTGAGCCTCTCGTGGGCCAAGGAGCACGGCATCACCGACCAGGCGCAGACCCCCAACGCGTTCCTGGAAACAGCCAACGGGAATCGCTGGACGTACACGTACGCCGACGACAACCCGCCGTACGTCAGGCGGGCCAACCCGCCGGCCGGATTGACGGTGAAATCGCTCGACACAATCGAGGTCGAATTCAGCGTACCTGTCAGCGGGGTGGATGCCACCGATCTGCTCGTCAACGGCAAGCCGGCGAAAAGCGTGACGAAAATCAGCGACAGTCACTATCGGTTTGCGCTTGCCCAAGCCCCGGGCGAGGAGGTGAAAATCTCGTGGGATCCACTGGCCTATATCATCGGCACGAACCCTTTCAAAAAGCCTTTCGTGCCGCTTGGTTGGTTTTACCGAGTGGATGCCAACGCACCGCCACCACCGCGCATCGTGATCTCCGAGATCATGTACCACCCGATCGAGGAGCCTGAATTCGACCGGAGAGGCCAGCCGGTGCTCGACCTGTTGGAGGATGTGCACGAGTTCATCGAACTGCACAATTTCAGCCGCGAGACGGTCACGCTGGACAACTGGCGGATCAGCGGCGGCATCGACTACGCCTTCCCGGCGGGGACGACGGTCGAGAGCGGCGGTTTCCTGATCGTGGCGAAGAACCCGAAGCGCCTAGCCTCAATCAAGGAATACCGCCTGGGAAGCGTAACCGTGCTGGGCCCATACGAGGGCGTGCTCAGCAACAACGGCGAACGGGTTAGCGTGGAGAATGACGGCGGCAACACCGAGGACAGTGTGCGTTACTCGGCGCTGTTTCCCTGGCCTATCGGCGCGGACTCGATCGGGGCAGGGCCAAAGTGGACCGGCATCGACCCGATGCAGTATCAATATCGCGGGATGTCGCTTGAGAGGATCAACTTTTCCCTGCCGGGCAGCGATCCGGCCAACTGGGTCGCTTCGCCGCTCGAGAAAAACGCCACGCCGGGCCGGCCGAACCACATCGCGCGCAAACGCTCGATGCCGGCGCCCATCGTCACCTCCACCCGCGCAGTCAATAGCAAGGGCAACATCCTGATCGGCAAACTGGACGCCGTCACGATTGAGACCAGGTTCTCCACCAACGAGACGCTCACCGGCGTCACGCTCGAGTACTTTTATGACAACCTCGAGAAAGAAGGCGAGACCTTGGCCAAGCGTGACATGAAACTGGTGGGTGGACTGTGGACATACAAACTGCCCAAGAAACCGGACCGGACGCTGGTCCGCTACCGAATCCTGGCGGATCTCGGCAAGGGACAGGAGCAAATCTCCCCGCGCAAGAGTGATCCGTACTCCTGGCACGCCTATTTCGTGATGCCCAAGTTCAGCAACACCAGAAAATATTTCGAGTTGATGGTTTCAAGAAAGGGCATCAGCCAACTTTCCAAGAACGCAGCGGCCAACCCGCGCAGCGGCTACCGACCAGCCAAGAATATCAAGCCGCGTGGCCCGTGGAACGACACCGTGCACGGCGTCCTCGTTTACAACGGCGAGGTGCGCGACGTGTACGCCCGCTGGAATGGCAGCTTTTTCCGCCGCAACGCCGGCCGCAACTCGTGGAAGGTTCGCCTACCGCGCTACAAACAGTTCAACGGCCAGAGCGACCTACTGTTCACGGACAAGGACAACGTGACGGTGGCCGCACACACGCTGTACCGGGAGCTTGGCCTTCCCACCTCACACACTGAATGGGTCGATATCGCGATCAACAAACGTAAAATGAGACGGCTCATAATCGAGGATCACAACGACCGAATGCTGGAAAATTACCACGAAGATCAGACCCGACGAAACCCCGGAACCGAGCTTGAACCCAACGGGCATATCTACAAGTCCAGCGGTATCCTGCAAAATCTAGGCCCGTACGGCCGCGGCGATGGCGGCAAACTGGGCACCAACGACGGCTGGACTGGACTGCAGCGTTACGAATGGATTTACTCCTCCAAAAATCAGGACTGGAAGGGGCACACCGAGCTTAAGGAAATGATCGACGGCCTGGCCAAGAACAGGAGCAACACCACCCGGCTCAAGCAATGGTTCGAGGCAAACTGGGACATCGAGTCCCTCATGAGCTATATCGCCGTGCGCAACTGGATGGGCACCTGGGACGACACGGTGCACAACTTCTACATTTGGCGCCGGGCCAACGGCCGCTGGGCGCTGTTGCCGTGGGACTTCGACAACGACATGCGCAACGACTACATCAGCCGGTCCATCTTCATCGGCGAGGCCGGCAACCCAAACACCACCCACGGCACGCACACCATCAAGGACGCGTTTTTCAAGGCGTTCCGCACCGAGTACAAAGAGCACCTTTATTACCTGAACAACACGCTGCTCACGCCAGAAAGCCTCAGCCGCATGGGCCTGAGCGGCTACACCTCATTCGCCCGCGGACGCCAGTCCAACGTCAACAATCAGTGCGGCAAGGTAAAAATACCCAGCCAGCCCTCGGCCCAACAATTAACCGGCGGCAGCTCCGTCTACTCCCCGGCATCGATGTTGGTCTCCGCGTTCGAGAGCAGTGACGGGAACACCACTCATGCCAGCACCCTTTGGGAAATCCGCACCGCTGATGGCTCGTTCACCTACCCCGTTTTTAAGGCAAAAACGACGGAGAACCTGACTGAGATGCCGGTGCCATTCGACCTGCTCGAGTTCGGCCGCACCTACTTTTGGCAAGCCACATATATCGACTCGAAGGGCCGCAAGTCACTGCCCAACACGGAAGCCGGTTTCCGCTACGGCGGCCACGCCAAGTCGGCGGATCTCATTTCCCTCAAGGACACGGAGTGGAGGTACAACGCCGACGGCAAAAACCTCGGCACCACCTGGCGCAAGGCCGAGTACGACGACGACGCTTGGCCAAGCGGCAAGTCGTACCTTGGCCGCGCCACGTCCCGGCAAAAACACAAAATGGCCACCACGCTCAAGATGGGGGCCACCACGTTTTACTTCCGTAAGTTGTTTGACTTCGACCCGCCGGCCGGTGGCGGTGAGCTGCAGATCCGCTTCCTCATTGACGACGGGGCTGTGTTTTATCTTAACGGCAAGCAGATCCACCGCGTGAACATGAAGGAACGCGGCAGCATCCGCTACACCACACGGGCCTTGAGCACCGTGATCGATGCCGAGCTGAGCGGTCAGATTACTCTCCCCGGAAAATCGCTGAAGCAGGGCAAAAACCTCCTCGCGGTCGAGGTGCACCAGTACTCGACCAACGACCGGGACCTCGCCTTCGGCCTCAGCCTTCACGCCACCGTGGAGAGCCTGCCGAACGGTGTCATACTCAACGAACTGATGGCCGCCAATCGTGGCTCGGTGACACACGCCGAAACAAACCCCGACTGGATCGAGCTGCACAACCCGACCAACCGCGACATTGACCTCGGCGGTGCAGGCCTAGGGGACGGTGTTGCCCTGGAGCCAACCTTCTTTTTCCCCGCACATACCATCCTACCGTCCAAGGGCCACCTTGTTGTCTGGTGCGATGACCAAAAGGAGTCGCCCGGCTTGCACACCGGCTTCGCGCTCAACGCCGACGGCCAAAACATCGCCCTTTGGTGGCCGAGCGACGAGGGACTGAAAATCCAGGACGCCATCGGCTTTGGCCCGCAGGTCAACGATCTCTCGATCGGCCGCGAACCCGACGGCCTTGGCCCGTGGACGCTCAGCGCCCCCACCCCCGGCCTGTCCAACGCCAAGTCGGACTTGGGCAGCATCCAGATGCTTACGATCAACGAATGGATGGCTCAGCCAAACAACGGTAACGACTGGCTCGAGTTGTTCAACAAATCCGATCTCCCCGTCCCGCTCGACGGATTGAAACTGAGCGACGACCTCTCTCAGCCGAACAAAACCGTGTTGCCGCCACTATCATTCATCGGCCCGAAAAGCCATCTCCGGATGATCGCCGACAACGACCCTGAAGACGGCGCCGTCCACCTTGGTTTCAGGCTCAGCAGCAAGGGCGAGGAAATTGTACTGACCGACTCCAAGGCGAAAGTGATCGACTCGGTGTTGTTCGGCGAGCAGACACGCGGCACTTCTCAGGGACGTTTCCCGGACGGCTCAAAGTCGATCGTCTTCTTTCCCAACAGCGCCACGCCCGGCCGTGCAAACCTCATCCTCGGCGACTCGGACGAGGACGGCCTGCCCAACCTTTGGGAGGACCAGTACGGGCTCAACCCCAACGACCCTGCCGACGCCGCGCACGACACCGACAACGACGGCCACACCAACCTCGAGGAACTCCTCGCCGGCACAAGGCCAAACGACGCCGACAGCGTTCTGTCGCTGGGCCTGAGCGCGAACCGGGACACCCTGACCGCCGTGTTTGAGGCGCAAACCGGGCGAACCTACGTGCTGTGGAGTACTGACGATGTCGCCGGCGGCGAGTGGATCAAGGTGCAGGAGTTCCCGCCTCAGGACGGCAAGCGCACCATCGTCCACGATCTCCCGACGGAACATCTGCCGCTGCTCAACGGCTACTATCGCCTCACTATCCCCGACGCAAACGACTAACCTCCGATGACCCTCCAAGAATGAGCAATCAAAAACTCACCCGACGCGAACGCAGCAATCAAGCCCGAACCACCCCGATACCACCCGCCGCCGGCAACAGCAGTGCCACGCCGGAGGAATCGCGGCACTTCAAGCTTGGCTGGTGGTCGTTGTTCGTCTTCGTATGCCTTGGCATCGTGCTCGAGGGAATGCTGGCGTTCCGGGTCGGCTGGTACATGGACGTCGGCGACAACGAGACGCACCGGCTGATGCTCCGACTTGGCCACGCACACGGTACACTCTTGTCGGTACTCAACATCGCTTTCGCCGCATCGCTGGCCCGGCTGAGTCTACCCGCCATCGCCCGCACCCTGGCCTCCCGCTGCCTAACCGCCGCCACCTTGCTCGTTCCTGGCGGCTTCATCCTCGCCGGTCTGGTCACCTATGGCCCCGAGCCAGGGCTGGGCATCGTCCTCCTTCCAGTCGGGGCCATCCTGCTGCTGTTCGGCATCTTCCAAGTCGCCCGCAATACCGGGAAATAAACGGCTCAGCCTGGCAGGTGCTTCAGCACGAGAAGCACGTACAGCGTGGCCAGTACGATATGGAGGATTGCGAACGGTAGGGCTTTCTTGACGAAGCCCATGAACGAGATGCGCAGATTGTGCTTGTGCATGATGGTCACCGCCACAAGCGTCGAGGCGGAGCCTATCGGGGTCAGGTTGCCCCCGAGGTTCGCGCCGAAAATCACCGACCACCACATTCCGGGGTCAACGGCGGGATCCATCGACTTAAGGATGTTCGAGAGCACAGCCGCCAGCGGGATGTTGTCGGTCACACTGCTCGCCAAGGCGGATGAAACCAACAGCAGGCCGCCACCCAATTTGGGACCCATGCTGATAATTGGCTCAATGCCCTTGCCAATCAACTCCAGCACCATGGCCTGTTCCATCGCGTAGATGGCGACAAACAGGTAGACGAAAAAGAAAAGCAGATCCCAATCGACGCCGCTGTAAAACTTGCCCACGCTCGACTTGAATTTGCAGAGCATTATCACGGCAAACATCATCGCCACGAACCCCATCCCCAGCTTGCCGATAGGCCAGCCGTCGAATGACGCGGTGGCTATGAAGCAGATGAACAGCACCAACATCGCCGCGCCAAACCAAAAGAAGCCCATGCTCTCGATGCCATCATGCTCTTCGAAGCTTGAAACCTGGCCAAGCGCAACGGCCCGTTCCTCGTCGGTTCTCAACGGCTCAATGCCAAAAATTTTCGCGCCCATCACGATCGTCGCCGCCGTGGCCACGACGACGTACGGCGCGGCCTTGATGAAGAAAGTCACGAACCCGATTCCGGCCGTGGTCCCGACGATGATGTTCGGCACGGAGGAAATCAGCGTGAGCAATCCGCCGATGTTCGTCAGCAATCCCTCGACCAGCAGAAAGCTTAGCAGCTTGTCCCGTTGGCCAAGCTTACCCAGCGACACGGCGCTCAGTGACCCGACGATGATCATCGCCGTGACGTTGTTCAGCACGGCGCTGAACACCACTGTCATAACGCCGTAAAACCAAAGCAGCCGCCGTGGATCACCCCTCGACGCCTTGGTCAGCCGAATCGCGATGTAGGTGAACAGCCCCGACTTGCTCGTCACATCAACGAACAAACTCGAGCCGAGAATGATCGTGATCACCCCCCACTCGATCCCCGGGATGAATACCGGCAGCTTGATCTCGTGGCCGTTCGGCAAATGCACTGCGCTCGAGTCAAACGGCAGGATGCCGGTGAACGCGCCCAGCAAAAGCGCAATGACCGCCGTCACGCCGACGATCACAGATTTTTGGGCGTGAATCTTTTCCTCCAGCGCAAGGCACAACACCATCGCCACCAGCAGGCCGGTGAACAGATAGGTAATCCACGGTGCCACTTCGGGGACGACGTGACCGGCAGCAGCTAATATCATGAATTCCATCCTGCGTCCTCCTACAGCAGCATCAGCGGCGTCGCGCGCAACTCGACCGCGAGCGGATACGCAATCCCGTGCATCGCTAGCTGTTCGTCGTCCTTCGTGTACATGACCAGCAGATCAATTTCGTTCTGCTCAACCAGGCCCCGGTAATCGGCTAGCTGATGACCGAGCTTTACCCGGCTCTCCACCTTGAGGGTTTGGTTTCCCCCGGCCAGTCCTGTGCGACACGACTCGATGTACTCGGTCGGGTCCCCCAACAGTCGTGCCCGGATCTCCTCGCGCGCGATGTCAGTGTCCAGGTCCGGAATTTTCCCGATCGCCGCAATGTACCGCTCGAACACAGTGTCGTCCTCCACGTGCACGAGGTACAGCGTCCCGCCATCCTGCGTGAAGTGGGCCGCGTGACTGACCAGGCGATGATCCCCGGCCAGGTGACCCGTCACCGCCATGACTCGGTCGGTGTTCTTGAGCGCGTGTCCCGGCAAACCCTTTCTCCCTGGATGCGGCAGAACCAGCACCGGCGTCGAGGTCGCCTGCGTTAGTACATCCACATGCTCGCCCAGGCTGTGCGGCCACTCCCTGAGAGCGCTATGCAAATGGCGATAAGTCACCACAAGATCCGGCTTGAACTGCTCTACCGCATTCAACACCTCCCGAACCGAGAACGGCTTCTCACCACCGAACAACTCCCACTCCGGCTTGTTCCTTGCCTCCAACACAGAAAGAAAGCCCTTGGCCAGATAAAGAAAATCGTCCTGCAATGCCTCGGCCAAGTCGTGCACAATCAACACCCTGCCGATCTCGACCGCCTGCTGCGCGAACACCTCTCGGGCCGCGGCGTTAAAGACACTCTCGAAACGATCCAGCGTTGACATGCGACAAGCAGAATAAAATACGGGATGAAACTCTCAAGTCAGAAACCACAATCCCCCGCTTGGCCAGCGTCATTCGCCACGCCACTGGGCCAGGCGCTTGGCCAGGCGAACCTCGGTTTCGGCCGGCGTGATAAGGTTGGGCAGATCGGCTTTAAGCTGGTCGAGCGTGGGGATTTCACCCCAGGCGGTAACACCGAAAACCTCCACCATCGGCTGGCCACCGAGGCCAAGCTCGCGGTTACGCTTGGTATAGCGGTGCTCGAGCGTGACCCGCCATTCATCCTTCGACTTGGGCACGTCCATGTCGTGCCGCCCCACCCACGGCAGCCACTCGGTCACCTGCGACTGGTGGCACCAAGTCATGTCCACCATCAGGTCGAATGCCGCGCTGACATCCACCGCTAGATCGTACGAGTTAGCCCCGAACATGTACCCGTCGTAGGCGGTGAGGATCACAGGCACCTTGCACGGCCTGGGTTCAGCCTCAACGGACGGATATTCCGGCGTGAAGGCGTGCGGCACGTTGATCATGTAGGCCACCTTGCGAACCGCCTCGGCCACGGCCACGTGGTCAATGTGCAATCCCGCGAGGGAGTCCGCCGGCACCGGCGGGGCGAACAGGTAATCCGGCTCGAAATCCCTTATGGCCTTCCATAGCGCCGCCAACAGATCACTGTCAACCTGCAGGCAGGCCTCGCGCGGCGCCTTGCCGTTGGGCAAAAGCAGCGGCTCGATTTCGCACTGGGCCAGCTTTGCCGATTCCAGCTGCTCGGCCAGCCGAACCCGTGCCGTCTCCTCCCGTGACAACTGGTGATGCCCCGCCGCGCCATCAGTGCAGATGATCAACCGGGCACGAAAGTCGCCGCCCAGTTGCCGCCGCCACATTTCAAATGTGCCAGCAGTGGAAAACTCATAATCGTCAAAATGCGCGTGAACGAACAGTGCCTTCATGATTACCTGAAAAAAGGAGAGCCAAAACCGGCTCTCCCACGAATTCAAATCACACGAAGGGCTATTCCTTCGGCTTGGCAGATTCCTTTTCCTTGGCCTCCTTGGCGTTGCCGACTCCAGCCCCAATGAGCCCTCCGACACCGGCCCCGACCAAGGCCCCCTTTCCGGCCTCGCGACTTTGATTGCCGATGATGGCACCCGCTGCCGCTCCAATCGCAGCACCCAGCCCGGCGCCTGCTGCCGTTGTTCTTCCCGGATCCGTGGCGCAGCCGCTGAAAAGCAGCCCCGCCGCTACCGACACCAATAAACTATGTCTAATCGTTATCATATCTTTCGAACCAACCGCGGGAGTTATTCCAAACTAAATCCACCCTGTACATGCCAAAATAGCTCAAAATAAATCTGGCGAAACTATTTTTCCGACCTCGTTCTGCCCACTCCGCAGAACCAAACGCTCGACGAACTACTGTTTTACGTGTTTTATTTCCGGCCTTAAATCATGCGTAATTTATTGTTGTCTCTCACGACATTGCTCGCGCTTGGCCAAGTGCAGGCAGCGAAGCCCCATGCACTGTTTGTTGTCGGCACACACCACTATAGTCCACACGAAACAATGCCTGCGCTGGCCAGCCAACTCGATGCGCTTGGCTGGAAGACCTCTGTACTCAACCCCGATTACAATCCGGAAAAAAACAGTAAAGGAATCGCCGGACTTGAACTATTACAGGAGGCCGATATCGCGATTTTCTACACTCGTTTTCTCACGCTTCCGCCGGATCAGTTTCGTTTGATCCAGCTTTACCTCGAGGCCGGCAAGCCGGTCGTGGGATTCCGGACCAGCACCCATGCATTCGACTACCCAAAAGACAACAGCTTGACCAAGTGGAACAATGGCTTCGGCAGCGACGCGCTTGGTTCGCAATATTTCGCCCACCTGCAAGGCGACACATCCGTCACCTTGGCCAAGGGCGCCGGAGACCACCCGATCCTCACCGGCATCAATCTGGCCGAGCCAATTGCCGCCGCTGGCACATTATACCTCACCGACCTTGCCCAAGGCGCCCAGTCGCTACTACGCGGCACTGGCAAATCCAATAAGCCGGGTAAAAAAACTAACCGCTTTGGAACATTCGAAATCAAGCCGACCATGACGCAGGATGTCGCCTGGACTTGGAAAAACAAATGGGGCGGCCGCGTGTTCTGCACAACGCTAGGCCACAAGAGTAGCTTCGAGAACAGGAACCTTATGCGGCTCTTCATCAACGGAATTTGCTGGGCCGCAGGCGAAAAAGTGCCCTCGGAAAAAACAAAAATCCTCCCCTTGGCCAGGCTCGAGTCGCGTTTGGCCAAGCGCAAAAAAGCGGAGGCTCGTGCGGATGCTCGCAACAAGCAAACAGGCAAAAAAACGGAGCCGAAGAGTCCGGAGTTGGCTCAGTACGCATTGTTCGAGAAAACGGCACCTCTCCCTGCGGTAACCTCTCCCGTAAATACGCGGTTGCCGCTGAAAATCAAACGGGGCATGAGCATTGCCTTCATCGGCAACACGCTGCTAGACCGTTCGCAGGATTTTGGATACCTCGAGACGCTACTGCACCAGGCGTACCCAAACCACGACCTGACAGTACGCAACCTCGCCTGGTCAGCGGATGCGCTTGGCATGCAACCGCGCCCCGCAAACTTCGCCGACACCGACCAACATCTTGTTTTTGTAAAAGCCGATATCATTTTCGCGGCGTACGGCTTCAACGAGTCATTCGCCGGGCCAGACGGCTTAGCCAAGTTTCAGAATGACCTCAACGTCTACATCACGGCGATCAAGGCCAAGGCGTTTAACGGCAAAAACGGGCCGAGGCTCGTGCTTCTTTCGCCGATCGCCAACGAAAACACCGAAGACGTCAGTGCCGCCGTCAACAACACGAACCTTCGGCTTTACACCGATGCCATGCGCAAAATCTCAGCGAAGCAGCAAATCGGTTTTGTCGATCTTTTTTCGGTCACCGAAAAGGCGATGGCAGCACCGCAGTACGACCTAACGTTCAACGGCTGCCACCTCAATAACGACGGCTACCGGCTGTTTGCCGGGACGGTGTTCAGGGCGGCTTTCGGCATCGAGACGCCGGTGATCAACGAGGAAGTCCGTGCGGCGGTGCTCGAGAAAAACAGGCAATTCTTCCGCCGATTCCGGCCGGTGAACACATTTTATTACACCGGCGGACGCAACCGCAGCTACGGCTATCTAGACTTCCTGCCGGCGATGCGAAACTTCGACCTCATGACAGCCAACCGTGACCAACGCATCTGGGACTTGGCTAACGGCAAACAGGTGACGAAGAAGATCGACGACTCGAACATCCCGCCGCTGCCACAAACCACGCAGAGCCGTGGCGCGAACCAACTCCTCGCGCCGGAGGACGAGTTGAAGGCATTCGAAATCGATCCGCGCTTCGAGGTGAACCTGTTCGCCACTGAAAAGGATTTCCCCGACTTGGCCTGCCCAATCCAAATGCGTTGGGATGCCAGGGGCCGGCTTTGGGTCAGTTGCTCGACGACCTACCCGCACGTTTATCCCGGTAACGAATCCAACGACAAGATCGTCATCCTCGAAGACACCGACGGCGACGGACGCGCTGACAAATCCAGCGTCTTTGCCGACGACCTGCAAATCCCGTTGTCGTTCGAGTTCGGCAACGGCGGCGTGTATGTCTCGGAGGAACCGCATTTCATATTCATCAAGGACACCGACGGTGACGGCAAAGCCGACACCCGCGAAAAACTACTCACTGGCTTTGGCTGCGAAGACTCGCACCACGCGCTGCATGACTTCGCGTGGACGCCTGACGGCGATTTGATTTTCCGCGAAGGGATTTTTCATCACAGCCAGGTCGAGACGCCTTACGGCCCGGTGCGCCAGCAGAACAGCGGCTGGTTTCGCTTCGAGCCGAAGCGGCATCGGCTAACGGCGTTTGGCACCCACCAGAGCACCAACCCGTGGGGGGTGACATTCGACGACTGGGGCCAGCACATGGCGAGCTACCCCATTTACGCGCAGGCCTTTCACTCGCTCGATCCTACGTATCCGGCACAGCACCCCCGTCCGGTTGGCCTGCGGGCCTATTCCGGCACCTGCGGCCAGGAGTTTGTTGATTTCCCCAACTGGCCGGAGGAAATGCAGGGAGGCTTCGTCAAGGTGCGGTACAAGCCAACCAACCGCGTCGAATTCCATCGCTGGCACGAATCCGAGTTTGGCTACGACGAGGAGTATGTCAGCAACATCATTTTCTCACGCAACCTAAGCTTCATCCCGGTCGATCTGCGCTACGGGCCGGATGGCGCGATGTACGTTTGCGACTGGTACAACCCTGTCAAGGGCCACGCCCAATACTCATTACGCGACGAGCGGCGCGACCGGGTGAGCGGCCGGATTTTCCGCATCATGCCCAAGGGAGCCAAGCCGCAGAAGATGCCGCGGATCGACGGCGCGCCGCTTGACCAACTGCTAGACATCCTGAAGCGCCGCGAATACCGATACCGCTACTGGGCCAAGCGCGAACTGCGCGATCGCGATCCGGCAAATGCCAGGGCCGCGCTCGACTCATGGGTGGCCAAACTCGACCCAACCGACCCTCGGCATCGCCACCACCAGATCGAAGCCGTATGGACTTATCGCGGCATCGACGCCACCAACACCCGGCTCCTGATCGAACTGCTCGAGTGCGACAACCACCACGCTCGCGCCGCAGCGACGCATCAATTTCGCTACTGGCACGATC
>Ga0066836_10001180_pt1 | contig 13545 bp, 9 predicted proteins | sample ETNtaG_18_FD_71568 | JGI IMG/M metagenome (GOLD analysis project Ga0066836, IMG submission 71568) | Marine microbial and viral communities from oxygen minimum zone, Eastern Pacific Ocean - ETNP201302SV91 | ecosystem: Environmental > Aquatic > Marine > Oceanic | place: Pacific Ocean: Eastern...
TTTTGTCGCTGCAAAGCAATTAATCCATTTGTGCCGTTTACCGCTTCCATCAGTAAATCATACTGTTCGTTAAAAGAAGCTATCGTACCGCCATCATCTACCCCTGTGGCCAAACGATTTACATAGTCTTTATCTACCTGCAAATTACTCAATTGGTATTCTAAATCTTCAATAATACTCGCACTTTGCGTAGCGTTATCGGTTTCAGCCAGTTCAATGAATGAATCATTCATTGTGAGCAATTTGTTGTCTATTGCAGTACCCGCACCAATTAGCGTTTCAATACTGGGGTTATTTCCCTCTAAATAGGAAAGATCTAGCATTAACGCACTAGCCTCATCGGCCGTCATTAAGACTTTTTCAAGCTGTGCAGCAAGCGCCTTCTCGATATTCATTCGCTCGTTGATAGCGGTATACATGTCGTTACTACTATTAACGTAGGCTAGACTAACGTCGACAGCGTTACTGGCTACCGCGTTACTTGGCATAAGTGAGTTTAAACGAGACAAGTCGTCAGAGAATGCGGAAGATAAAGTATCAAACGTCTCTTTGTTTGCGACCAGCTCTTCTCTATTTTCGACATGATATCCGTTGGCAGTAATCACTGATAAAGAGAGGATCTCAGTCTTTACTTTTACCATGCTGGTCTGAACTGGCATCTTTTGCTCTACAACGTCTTGTGCAGAATCTTTTATTCCGCTAAGACCAAAATAGGAAAGGATACTGGTAAGTAATAATAAGCAGCCGAATAAGCCAAAGCCTAACGTGATTTTATTTATAATTGTTAACTGCATGGGCACTTCCACCAAAAAAACATGCCAAAAAATAAAAAGGGTTGTATCGCCTTTTTAAGTTTAGTTTAACAGGATGTTAATTCAATGCATCAAAAGTTTTATTTATTTTGCACATTTGTTAGATAAATCTTGCACTTACAATCTGGTCAGGCCAGACACCATGCGGGCTGTATCGAAGTAACAATTTTTATCGCACCAGTGCAATGGATAAATTTTCAGCGAGAAAACAAAGTTTCCACGGTTTTGCTTTTAAATTGTTTCAACTTACCTATAATAACCACCAAATACTTATTCACTCGTTCTTAGTAGGTTGTAATGGATCAAAATAAAGAATTGAAAAAAGCAGGGCTAAAAGTCACTCTGCCTCGCCTTAAAATTTTACAAATTCTGCAAGAGCCAGAAAACCAACACATCAGCGCTGAAGACGTTTACAAAATCCTTATCGAACAGGGTGAAGAAATTGGTCTTGCTACCGTGTACCGCGTGTTAAACCAATTTGATGATGCAGGCATTCTTAATCGCCACCATTTCGAAGGTGGAAAATCTGTATTTGAAATCAGTCACAAAGATCACCACGACCACCTTGTGTGTTTGAAGTGTGGCAAGGTCATTGAGTTTGAAGATGACATTATCGAAGAACGCCAAGAGATGATTGCAAAGCAACACAAGATGAAGCTAACGCATCACAGCCTTTACTTATACGGTGAGTGTACAGACGGTAACTGCGACAACTTACCTGAATAAGTAACAGTTTTATTCTAGCAAAAGGCCCGCTTTAAGCGGGCCTTTTTTCGTTACGCTTTAAACTTATATGCGTGGTAAGCCTTAATTGCTTTCTCCCACACGTCACCCACTTCCCCTGTGCCAATAGGTTTTCCGTCTACTTCAACTACCGGGGCAACTTCTTTGCTTGAAGAGGTTAACCATACTTCATCTGCCTCCAGCAACTCATCTTTGCTAAACCAAGTTTCAGTAACAACCAGGCCTGCCTGTTTAAATGCTTCAATTGCAATGGCGCGAGTAATACCGGGAAGAAGTTCATGGTTTAAGGGGGGCGTAGATATACATCCGTTTTTCACCATAAACACGTTGCATGAGCTTGCCTCGGTTATCATACCTTGGCTGTTGTACAAAATAGTTTCGTTAACGCCTGCGTCAACACCTGCTTGGTAGTGTATTACATTGCCTAACAAGGATGTGGATTTGATATGGCATCGTTGCCACCTTTTATCCTGTTGAAGCGCAACTTTGAAAGGCCTTGCTTCAGATTTTACTGTAGGCTGTGGTGGCGCTATTTCAAAAGCAAACCCGAATACAGTGGGTGCTATATTCTTAGGGTATGCATGAAAACGTTTTGTATCGGTGCCACGGCTTACGTGGAAATAAACACCAATGTTTCCGCTTTCTATAAACGCTTTGTTTTTTTCGACCAAGCTGGTCAAAATGTCTTGCCATTCTTCTGCTGAATAAGGGTTAGCGATTTCAATAGCTTTAAGGCCTTGCGCCATACGCGAAGTGTGCCCCTTGAAGCCTACTGCGCTACCAGAATACGTTGGAATGACTTCATAAATACCATCACCAAAAAGGAAGCCTCTGTCCATCGGAGAAATTTTAGCCTCAGAAAGAGGCATATACTCACCGTTTAAAAACGCAATCGTCACAATATTTCTCCTTGTAGTCGGCGACGCCTACTTGTCATCAGTAGCCAGTCTGCCCTTGCTTCTTCTTCATGTTGAAAAACAAAATTCACTTTTTCGCCTGGCACGGCTTGGGCCAAGCGACTTATATCACAGGGGCTTACACAGCCAAGTTTTGGATAACCCCCTAATGTTTGTCTGTCGCGCATCATTACAATAGGCTGCCCGTCGCCGGGAACTTGAATTGCACCTAAATGAATTGCCTCTGAGCGCATGTTTTCTATATCGGCTGTAACTGATTCACCGGTCAACCTAAAGCCCATGCGATCGATAGCCGATGAAACCGTATAGCTGCTTGTTTCAAACGTGCGTAAAGCAACAGCGCTAAAACTCGAAAACTGATACCCGGGAATAACTCGAATAGACTCTAAAAAACCATAGTTGTCTATGTGCTGCCGCGAGAGAGTGCGCATTCTAGCGGTGCTTTTAATTCTGCTGTTAGCTGAAATGTCGATGCAATCGCCATCTTTTAACGCGCATCCCTTACCTTCCAACCCACCAAGTTGTTCGCGTACTACCGTACATGCACTCCCTACCGCTTTTGGCACATGCCAATTTCCACCTATTGCCAAATAGGCTTTGCTACCAAGTAGAGCGCTGCCAAACGTAATAGTTGCACCTGCCGGTACATGTTGGCTCTGGTATGTTGCTTTAACGTTTCCATCTACGTCGAGTGACGGTTCCCTGCCAGTCACAGCAATAATACAATCTTCATCAACCCGTAATCGCATTTCACCAATCGCTTCGAAGCATGGCGTACCGTCTAAATTGAAGGCTAGAAAATTGGCCCAATCATAGGCGTTACTATCCATAGGGCCTGATTCACAAAATCCATCCCGTTGTCGCCCTACCCGTCCGTTATCTATGATAAGGCTAAACAATCCTTTACTGAGTACTTCAATTCTCATCGCTCAACCTGCAATCCTGCTCTATATTCCTGTTCAGTAACTGAAACAAACCTAACCACATCACCTGCTTTTAACCGCGCTTCACTTTGCTCATTTTTATGAATGAGCATGTCGAATGCCGTAAGCCCCAATAAATTCCATCCTCCAGGTGATTCACTGGGGTAAACAGCAGTTTGCCTGTCAGCGATTGCAACCGCACCTTTAGGTACGCGTTTGCGCGGTGTGCCTAGTCGCGCACATTTGAGCGCTTCTGGAATATCACCCATATAGGCAAAGCCCGGAGAAAAACCCACTGCGTATACTTTATAAGTCGTGCTAGTGTGCAATTCGATAATCTCTTCAATAGACAGTGACGTTTTCTTACTCACTACACTTAAATCACTTGCATTAGGCGCACCGTACCAAACAGGAATTTCAATCAAGGCGCTACTTTCATTCTCTTTTGCTTGCAAAGAGAATGATTGCAGGCTCATGTCTTCAGCGCTTAGATTACTTATGGCACGGTATACACCGTGGCTATCAATTAATGCCATATCAAAAATAATCAACAGGCTGTCATAGGAAGGCACACACTCACGCAGCCAAGCCCACGAATCGCTTCCCTTTTTGCTATCTATCGCTGCCAGCATGTGATGACAGGCATTATTCGCGTCGTCCAGGTTTGCGCCATCAAAGTACAAAATAATGGCGTCTGCACTTGCTGTAACTATTCGCTTAATGCGACCGAAAGCTTGCATCTACTGTCCTTGTTATTTAAACGGCTGTCAGTGCTTGGTTCTGAGTACTTAGTTTTAGATATACCACTCTCAGCACAACAATGGGTAACAGCCTCTTGTATTGTTCTTGTAAAATGTGTTTTTTATGAGGCAGGTTTATAGAAATGTTCTGATTTTCTTTGCAATATTCACCGCCCCTTTAGTATCACCATGTACACACAGAGAATCCGCTTCTATTGCAAGTGTTGCTCCCGAGGCTGTCGTTACTGTTCCCGATGATATAAGTTGTTTAGCTTGAAGCAATGCGTCGCTCTCGCTTAACACGGCACCTTCGATCAAGCGAGATTGCAGTAAACCTTCATCGGTATAACGCCTGTCTGAAAACGCTTCAAAATACAACGGCAGCCCCCACTCTTGCGCAGCTTCTTTAAGCGCTGTATTTTGCGACGTAGCCTGTACCATTAGCGCAAGGGGCGAATCTAACGACTGCATATTTATTTCAGCTATGCTTTGCATTACTGTGCGCATGACAGCTGTATCTTTCATCATGTCATTGTAAAGCGCACCATGAGGTTTCACATAGCTTACGCTGGCCCCGCAAGCCTTTGCCATTCCACTCAATGCACTCACTTGATATTGGATCATAGCGCTGAGTTCATCAGCAGCAATCGCCATACTTCTGCGACCAAATCCCTGTAAGTCTGGATAGGCTGGATGGGCACCTATGTCCACATCATGTTGTTTGGCTAACCGAATAGCCTGCTTCATCACTAACGGATCACCCGCATGAAAACCACAAGCAATGTTGGCCTGATCAATTTCTGCCATAATGGCCGCTTCCACCGGCATAGACCATGCGCCAAAACTCTCACCTAAATCGCAATTTAACTTCATAATGGTTTAGCTCTTACGTTCATTCCAGTATCATGTTACCTGTTCTTTTTAAAAAGTCAGTGCTGATGATAAATATTGGAAAAATTAATACATTACGCGTGGTAGCCCAATACCCTTTTGGCTACGCTTTAGCGCCACTTGTCGAAAACAACGACGAAAACGACTGCGTAATAGAAATAGATGATGCTGAAGAGCTGCAAACTGTGACCCTTGCGATTGACGAAGTAGAAACTTCCCTCGCAGAAGGACAACAGATAGACGTATTTGTAGCCACAGATCAGCGCGGCGATCTCTATGCCACCATGAAGAAACCTTTGATTCAAGTTGGTGAAACTAAGGTACTTAAAGCGGTATCTGCCACTAACTTTGGTGCATTTTTCGACTGGGGTTTAGACAACGACCTTTTAATGCCCAACGACTACCAAGCCCAACCTGTTAATCCAGGTATGTACTATGTTGTTCACACCTTTTTTGATGATAAAACCCAGCGTATTTTAGGTGCTACCAAGCTTCACTATTTTCTAAAGGAAAGTAGTGCCTATCTTAACGAGGGCGACACAGTGCAATGCTTGGTTTATGCCAAAACTGATTTAGGATTTAAGGTAGTTATCAATGAAAAAAGCTTAGGTCTTATTTTCCATAGCGATGCCTTTAAGCCACTTAAAGTCGGGCAAGCTACTGAAGGGGTAATTAAAACAATTCGTGACGACGGCAAGGTGGATGTAGCCCTTCAGCGCGTAGACAAAGGTGGCCGTGATGCACTTCAACAAGCCATTTTGGATGACTTAGAAGCCCACGGTGGCATTTCTACGCTAACAGATAAGAGTGCGCCAGAAGCCATTTACTCTCATTTTAACGTGAGTAAAGCGGCGTATAAAAAAGCGTTAGGGGCGTTATATAAGCAAAAGAAAATCACGCTTAGCCCAGATGCAGTTCGCCTTAACAAATAAACGCACATGTCACAGCTGCATTGAAGCGCTAAACTGGCCTGTCTTGCAGCTTCCTTTTTTATTTTTATGACATTAGGACAAACAATGAAAGCACGTGTTTCTTGGGATCAAGATTTAACTTTTACAGGAACTACAGACAGCGGTTACAAAACGGTGATGGACGGCAGCGGTAAGGCTGTATCTCCGATGGAATCAGTGCTGTTGGCAGTTGGTGCATGTTCAAGTATTGACGTGGTAGATATTCTTAAAAAAGGGCGCTTTAACATTGAAGCCTGTAACTGTGAATTAGAAGCTGAACGCGCTGAAGAGCCGCCTCGTGTATTTACTAAAATTCACGCGCATTACACAGTGTCAGGTGAAGGCATTAGTGAAAAGGCCCTTGCTCGCGCTGTGCAGCTTTCTGCAGAAAAATACTGTTCCGTCATGCTAATGCTAACGGGTAATGTTGAGATCACTACAAGCTATACTTTGGTTTAATAAACTATAGTAGAACCAGCCTCTTTTTAGCGATTCTCGCTAAGCATTAGTAGAAAAGGCCAACCACTTGGGTTGGCTTTTTCGTTGAAACTGTTTGTTACACTCATAAGCGATTGATATTATTAACAATTAACATTAGTTAACATCTTTGGCATATTAGCTGCTGTATATGGTCATTATTATATAACGACAACTACGTTAGGGTTATTGACCATGGAAACTACAACGCACAGCAACACCTCTTTTTCACCATCACATTCTTTATTACCGTTTTCGCCAACATCACTCAAATTACTTGTTGGAAGCGGTATTGTTGCCCTCTCTCTCTCGATGACAGCATGTTCTGATGCTGATGCCATTAATGACCAAGCCAACGCCACCGAAGTTGAAGAAACCGTTTTTGCTATTCCCGTTGAAACCCAAACCATTGTTACTGGCGACATTACGTCCACTTACGATACAACCGCTATTTTAGAAGCCCGTGAAGAAGCATTTGTGGTTGCGCGAGCGTCTGGAATTATCGAAGAAATCTTCGTAGAAGAAGGTGATTATGTTGAAAAAGGCCAGGTACTGGCACAGCTTGATAAACGCCGCTACGAGCTGAACTTATCAAAAGCTTTGGCTGATTTAGCTGGTATTGAAAGCGAACTAGAAAAGGTCAACAAAGTCTATTCCAAAAAGCTTATCAGCGATGACACTTACGACAAGCTCACTTCGCAATTTGAATCAGCAAAAGCGTCTGTACGCTTGGCTGAACTTGATTTGAAAGAAGCAACGATCACAGCACCGATTGATGGATACATTGCAGAAAGGAATGCCAAAGTGGGCAACCTGACTGAATCGTTCCAACGGGAGAGAATGTTCCATATCGTTCAGCAACGTAATCTTCAAGGCATTGTGTATCTGCCTGAAAATGAGCTACCTAACGTAGTGATTGGACAAGGTGCAATGCTTACCGTGGCGGCTTTAGGCGACAGAAGTATCACCGCGAGTGTTGAACGTATAAGCCCGGTCATCGATGCGACCACCGGCACGTTCAAAGTAACCTTAAAAGTACCTAACGAAGATAACAAACTTAAAGCCGGTATGTTTACCGATGTGTCACTTGAGTACGCAACGCATGCTAACGCCACGTTGTTGCCTCGTAGAGCGCTAGTTACCATCGATAATAATCATAGTGTATTCGTTGTCGACAACGGCAAAGTTAAAAAAGTTGATATTTCTACAGGTTTTGAAAACAACGAAGTCGTTGAAGTTATTAATGGTTTAAACGGTAATGAAGAAGTGGTTACCGCAGGCCACCAAAACTTGAAAGACAGCGCCCCTGTTGAAGTAGTTAACAGCTAATTCGGCCCAACAAGGAACTCACACAATGCGTATTGTAGATATTGCTGTAAAGCGCCCTGTTGCCGTTAGTATGTTCACTTTTGCGGTATTGCTATTTGGTATGGTGTCGTTAGGCAGACTGTCGGTTAACCTACTGCCTGACTTATCTTACCCTACTCTCACCATTCGTACTGACTACGACGGTGCAGCGCCAGGCGAAGTCGAACAACTGGTTTCAAAGCCCATTGAAGAAGCCATTGGCGTAGTAAAAGGCGTACGTAAAGTCACGTCCACATCGCGTGCAGGCCAGTCTGACGTAGTGCTTTCATTTGCATGGGGTACTGACATGGATTTCGCGAGCTTAGAAGTGCGCGAGAAACTTGATGTATTACAACTTCCCCTTGATATAGAAAAACCAAGACTCCTTCGTTTTAACCCAAGTCTAGACCCGGTAATTAAACTGGGGCTGACGGCACAAAGCGATACGTCAAGTTTAAGCGTAGCGCAAATGAAGCGATTACGTTTATATGCCGAACAGCAAGTAAAACGAGCTTTAGAGTCGGTAGAAGGTGTGGCAGCCGTGCGCGTTGGCGGTGGTTTAGAAAACGAGATACACATTCTTATCGACCAGCAGAAAGCCAGTCAGCTGTCTATTCCCATTACCCGAATTATTGACCGGGTCAGTGCCGAAAACATTAACGCGGCCGGCGGTCGAATTGATAACGCAGCCCAAGCGTTTTTGGTCAGAACCCTCAATCAGTTTGAAACACTGAGCGATATCGAAAACCTTTTCATTGGGCATTTTGAAGGCAGAAACATTCAACTTAAAGACGTGGCAACGGTTGAGAGTGCTTATAAAGATCGTGATGTGGTAACGCGCTTTAACGGCAATGAAGGCATTGAAATTGCCATTTATAAAGAAGGCGATGCTAATGCGGTTAACGTTGCACAAAAAGTGGCTAGCCGGTTAAATGAGGTCAACAACAACTTGCCTTCTAACTACACGCTTAGCGAAATTTATGACCAAAGCGTGTTCATTAAGCAAGCTATAGATAACGTAAAATCAGCGGCAGTGATGGGCGGTATTTTAGCCATGTTGGTGCTGTACCTTTTTCTTAAAGACTTCTGGGCTACCGTTATTATCTCGGTTTCTATTCCGGTATCAGTAATTGCCACCTTTAATCTAATGTATGCCAACGACATAAGCTTAAACATGATGAGCTTAGGTGGTATCGCGCTGGCTGTTGGATTATTAGTAGATAACAGCATTGTTGTGCTTGAAAATATTGATCGCCATAAAAAATTAAAAGTGGCTGGGACTAATAACGGTACAGCTAATGAAAAAACGACGGCAGAAGCCACAGACACTGAGGCATCTGCCGCCAGTGAAGGCACAAAAGAAGTCTCTGGCGCAATTGTGGCTTCTACACTGACCACTATGGCCGTGTTTGTGCCGCTAATATTTGTAGAAGGTATTGCAGGTCAGCTGTTTAAAGACCAAGCGTTGACCGTCTCGTTCGCTTTAGCTGCATCGCTTGTTGTCGCGCTTACACTAATTCCTGCGATGGCACACAAAAAGAAAAAGCAACAGCTCGATCACGAAGAGGTGTTCACTACACCAGCGCCTCCCCCTCCTACGTCAACGTTTGGCAAAGTTATGTATTACCTTACCCTACCAATCCGTTGGGTATTCAGACTTATCTTTGTATTTTTACCTGCAGCTTTGGTCACCTTGGTGATAGGTGCATGGCATATCGTCAGCAAATTACTGAGCGTTGCGTTTAAACCACTTATTTGGGTATTTAACAAAGGGTTTGACCTTCTCGCTTCCGCCTATGAAAAACTGCTACGTATAAGCCTTCGAGCAAAAGCACTGGTACTTGCCATTGCCTTTGTACTTGCGGCGGGCGCGGTGTTGCTGATACCGAGATTGGGCATGGAACTTATCCCCACCCTATCACAAGGCGAGTTCTCGGTAGAAGTGACCCTCCCTGCAGGATCGCCACTAGCGCGTACCGACGCTATTATCAGCGAACTTGCAGCGGTTGCAGTAAATAACAATGATGGCGGCGAAACCATGGTGCTTCGCACGTATGCCATGTCTGGTACAGGAAGCCTTATCAGCGCAGCGCCTAACCAAGGTGGTGATCATTGGGGTCGTTTAAACATTGTCATGCAGCCTACGGCGACAGCTAGCGACATGGACGATGTGAAGCGTGCGCTTCGTGATTACCTAGCCTTCAAACCTCAGGTTCAGGCAACGTTTTCAGAGCCAGAGCTATTTAGCTTTGCCTCGCCTATTCAAATTGAAATTGCGGGCTACGACCTTAATCAATTACAGCAGTATGGCGACGCCATTGCGACAAAACTTGCCAGTTACAGTAATTTTGCCGATGTAACTACTAGCATTCGTGACGGAAACCCAGAGCTTAAGATAGCCTTCCATCACGCTAAGCTTGCTCGACTTGAGCTTGATGCATCAACCGTTTCTCAGCTTATTGCAGCCAAAGTAGGTGGCCGTGTCGCTACACAGTACAGTGTTGAAGACAGAAAGGTGGATGTGCTAGTAAGAACGCAAGAAAACCAGCGAGATGACATCGCCAGCGTGCGTGCCATTGTTGTTAATCCAGGCTCTGCACAACCTATTCCATTAAGTGCCGTGGCAGACGTTTACATGAGTGTAGGTCCTAGCGAGATCACCCGCGTTGGACAGCAGCGTGTAGCGCTGGTATCTGCGAATTTAGCTAAGGGTAAGCTTGATGAAGCAGTTGCCGTTGCCAATAAAGTCATTGATGAAACCCAACTTCCTCTATCTTTAAGTGCAACAGTAACTGGACAAAGTGAAGACATGCAAAGCAGCTTCCGTTCGCTACAGTTTGCCCTAGCACTTGCGGTGTTCATGGTGTATTTGGTTATGGCGTCACAGTTCGAGTCGCTGCTGCACCCTCTGCTTATTTTGTTCGCAGTGCCGCTAGCCGGTGCAGGTTCCGTGTATGGATTGTGGCTTACCAATACGCCGCTAAACGTGGTGGTATTTATCGGTTTGATTATGCTGTGCGGTATTGTAGTGAACAACGCTATTGTATTAGTTGACCGTATAAATCAGTTACGCCGTCAAGGAGTAGATAAAGACACCGCTATTCTAGATGCTGCAAAGACCCGCCTGCGCCCCATTGTGATGACTACACTTACTACGGTGTTGGGTCTATTGCCTATGGCGTTTGGTTTTGGTGAAGGTGCTGAAATTCGCACGCCAATGGCCATCACTGTTATTTACGGCCTTCTGTTTGCAAGCTTGCTCACCCTCATTTTACTGCCAGTGCTTTACAGCCTGTTCGACGTGAAGAAAAACGTTGCGCAGAAAACGTCTGTTAACACTAATGCGGGCTTTGGTGACGAAGGAGCAATGTCGAAAGGAGGTGTACTATGAGTACACCTTCTCACAACGCTAATAACAGTTCTGAAACCCACACTGACAAGCGCCAAACACGTGACCCGAATCAACGCGAGACAGACATAGCTTCACAGCCGCACCTTTCAAAAATTGCAGGTATAGGCGCCTCGCTTGCACGCTTTGCGTTAAATAAGCCCGTTACCATCGGAATGCTGTTTTTGTCTATGTTGCTGTTCGGCATTGTATCTGGCCGCTTATTGCCTTTAGAGAAATTCCCTGGGATTGATATTCCAGAAATGGTAGTGCAAATCCCCTACCCTGATGCAACGCCAGTTGAGATTGAAACCATGATCACCCGCCCGGTTGAAGAGGCCGTTGCTACCATGTCGGGGATAAAGCGATTAAGGGCACGGTCGTACGACAATATGGCTGAGGTCATTGTAGAGTTCGATTGGGATGAAAACCTTAAAGCCAAAAGTATTGAAGCGCGGGAGAAGATTGACGCTATTCGCCACGAACTTCCTGACGATATAGAGCGGATCATGGTGTATAAATTTAACACCAACGATATGCCTATATTCCAGCTGCGTGTATCGAGCGACCGCGACTTATCAAATGCTTACGACTTGCTTGAACGTAACCTTAAGCGACCGCTAGAGCGTGTTCCGGGTGTATCGAAAGTTGAGCTATACGGCACCATGAAGCGTCAAATTACTATTCGCTTAGATCCTAAGAAAATGGCGGCCTACCAAATAGACGGTACACGCTTAGAGCAGCAGCTTCAAAACGCCAACTTCTCGCTAACCGCGGGCTATATGTACAATAACGGTGAAAAAATTCTGGTTAACCCAACTGGCGAATTTACCGATGTAAACGACTTTAAAAATATGTGGGTTACCCGCAGCGTTCGCTTGTCTGATATTGCCAGCGTGACTTACGAGCTTCCTCAACGCAATGAAGGACGTCATTTAGATCGCACCTTTGCGGTAGGCTTTAACGTATTTCGCGAATCGGGCAGCAATCTTGTAGAAGTTTCCGACGCGGTAATGAAGGTTATCGAAAAAGCCAAGGAAGACCCTGAGTTTACAGGCATTAGTTTATTTGTAATGGACGACACCGCGAAAAGCGTGACTTCGTCGCTGAGCGATTTGCTAAACGCAGGCCTTTTAGGTGCGTTACTTTCAGTTATTGTGCTGTACTTATTTTTGCGCCAGCTTACCACCACCTTAATCGTCGTGCTTTCAGTGCCATTCTCAATTTGTATTACCTTAGGTGTGATGTATCTATTAGGTTATACACTCAACATCTTATCGTTAATGGGCCTCATGCTAGCGGTAGGTATGCTGGTAGACAACGCCGTGGTGATCACTGAAAGCGTATTTCAAGAACGCCAACAAGAAGGAGACATTAAGCGAGCCACCCAGATTGGTGTAAACAAAGTCAGTCTTGCGGTCATTGCCGGAACAGCAACCACGGCAATAGTGTTTTTACCTAATATTATTGGGGTAAAAATAGACGTGACTATTTTCTTAGAGCACGTTGCTGTGGCTATCTGTATATCTCTGTTCGCGTCGCTTTTCATTGCTAAAACACTTATTCCCTTGCTGACAACTAAGGTAAAGATCCCTGTTGTAAAAACGCCTAAAACACCGTCCTACATAAAAGGCTATGGTCGTGCGCTTAACTGGATGTTGAAACACCAGGGTGTAACTTGTGTTATTGCTCTGCTTATTCTCGCGTCGACCTTTGTGCCTATGCAGGTGGTAACGTCTGACGATGAGGGTAACGACAACCAAGAGCGCATTTGGCTTAATTACCATGTGACACAAAACTTCACCTTGGATGAAGTGGAAAAAACCGTAAATAAAATGGAAGCATATCTTTATGAAAACCAAGAACGCTTTCATATTAAGCAGGTGTATACCTATTTTACTGCCGGCCATGCAGTAAGCGGTATCACGCTTAATGACGAGTTGCCCGTAAGTGTGGGTAAAATTAAGGAGGATATTCGCGAAAACATGCCTTCATTCGTGCGTGCTCGCCCCTCTTTCCAGTGGGATAGCGGCAACGGTGGTGGCGTGAGAGTAACGCTGTTGGGCGAGTCTTCAGAAACCTTGCTCACTATTTCAGAGCAAATCATTCCTATTCTTTCCACCATAGATGGGTTGGAAGATGTAAAAGCCGACACGGGATCTACCCGCGATGAGGTTCAAATACGCATAGACAGAGAGAAAGCAAATCGCTTCGGCATACAAGTAAACGATGTGGCTAAACTTATCTCTACGGCACTACGCGGAAGTAATTTACGTACATTCCGCTATGGTGACGCCGGAGAAGTGGCGGTGCAGCTTAAGTTTGGCAGCGATATTCAAGCCTCGCTAAGCGAACT
>Ga0066836_10001183_pt1 | contig 13537 bp, 13 predicted proteins | sample ETNtaG_18_FD_71568 | JGI IMG/M metagenome (GOLD analysis project Ga0066836, IMG submission 71568) | Marine microbial and viral communities from oxygen minimum zone, Eastern Pacific Ocean - ETNP201302SV91 | ecosystem: Environmental > Aquatic > Marine > Oceanic | place: Pacific Ocean: Eastern...
CATGCCCCTATATGGAAATGCGCCATCAAAAATGAACTTTTTCGGCCTGTGAGCTTCAAGGCAAATCGCCAATTGCTCTTCTAACAAACCATTCCACTCTTCAGTTGTCATTCCATCGAAAAATTTTGGACCGGAAACATGGTGTGCAGGTATACCATATGGTTTGAGTAAATGCAATGTGGGCATTGTTGAAAAAAAGATAATTTCCAATTTAGAATCTGCTAGTTTCATTTGTTTAGCAAGAGCAAGCATTCTAGTGAAGTGGCCAAAACCTACACCATTTGTGGGAAAAATTACTACACAATTTCTCTCCTCAAGAGAGGGATCTTGTGTGACACGTTCAAGGGTAGGAGGGGGTGCTTTTTTCCCTAGCATTTCTAAACCAAGCATCAGCATTGCCCATGGAAGAGTTATGGGTAAGAAGATTGCTAACCATGGTTTCCTCATTGCATCAGTAAGGTGGGCCCCCAAACGAAGAGAGGGTGATGATCGAAGCCGAATTAATTCACGTTCAAGACGATGAATTTTTGCATCCTTACTTACCAAGGCGTCACCATCATATTAGTGGGGAGGGAATGAAGGTATTCAATGTTCCACACCCTCAACGCCTTTCCAAAATGTTGCAAGGTATTTATCTGCCCAATCAGTAAAGCCTTCACCGCCTTCAGGTGTGGGAGTAAATTCTCCAAATACTGCACCAGATTCTGTTGCATACATATCTATTCGCATAAAACATCCCAATTTTTTCCCTAATGTCTTCACTTTAGTGACCATCTCATCCCAACATTCTGGGAAGAAAAGTGGTTCTTTAGGTACATCTCTTGTAGTACATATTTGCCTCTTAAGTTGACGTAGGTCTGGAGTGAAATAGTGGTGTATATTCATTGATTTGTCCACTGTTGAATTTCTCAAAACAACATGGATTAATGCTATTTCTTCTCCAAAACAATAGAATTTCCAATCCCTCGGAATTTTCTCATCTTCTCTCCCTATTTCGGGTCGTAATAATTCCTCAACTATCCATTTAGGTTGGACTCTTTCCAGGAATTTGTCGGAAGTGAATTGCTCAAATATTTGAGAGTCATTCCAACTTCTATTATCTAAGATATTTACTCCATCAACAAGACAAAGAACGTTTTTTGCACTATAACCTTTAGTTGGCTTGATGACAATTCTCTTGGGTAATTCGGATAATTTTGGAATGTCAGATATTTCAGTTCCTTCCCAGAGAGTTTTTGGAACTCTGATCCCTTGTTGCTTAGCCCACAATATCCCTGCGGATTTTTCTGATAATTGGCCCTGCCAAGGGGCTGAAACTTCACTAGACCACCACCTTTTGTTTCTTTCTCGTATTCTTTGAGAAAATAATGGAGTTTCTTGACGCCAATGAATATCTCCTGAAGTCATTTCAGCAGGAATCTCATAGGGTCTGACTCTTAGTGGGTGAGCCACATGCGGGCTCCATCCTCGATATCGAATACGCTTATGCCATGTCTTGAATGCAGAGTGGTGCTTTAAACGTGGTCCTGAAATCGAACGCCAAGAAATCTGAAATCGCCCACCGCCTGTTAATGAGGAAGAATGGTTAAGCATGAACATTGATGGAATCGGGTCATGCAATAATGCATCATCTCCAAAATATGCCTTGATGCGCTCAATAAATTCTGTATCCGCTCCGACTCGCATTGAGTCAAAATGGCCTAAATATTCGAATACCTCGCGTCTAGCAAGTAATGAGATACAAGCAAGTCTAATTGCCCCCATTCCTTTGTAAATAATATCACCAATTTCATTCACTCTGAAATATGAATGACATATTGCTCTATATCCATTTTCCATGAGTGCTTCTACTTGCTTTTCAATACGCTGAGGATGTGTCCAATCATCGCTATCCATGAATCCAATATAATCTCCATTTGCGATTGAAATCGCTGAATTTTTAGCACAATATGTGCCACCATTTTTCTCAACTTGCATTGCAACTAAACGAGAATCTTCTAATGCTCTTTTTTGAAGATACGCAAATGCATCATCTGGCGAACGGTCGTCGACTACAATTAATTCAATATTGGAATATGTTTGATTGAGAATAGAATCAATTGCTACATCAAGATATTCGTCCCGCCCGTATACTGTCATGATGATACTGACCAGAGGTTGATTTTGTGATTCAGATTTAGGAGCATTGCAGCGTAAATTTTCTACAGAAATATTTTGATTGTTAGCCGCACTGTATATGGGCTCTAGTTTGTGTCTCTTTAGCATTTTATTGATGCATTCAATATGCATGCCATCGTTCATTTTCCAATGTGCTTGTGCCGCTGTTAAATCAACTTCATCATCTTCAGGATGGATGTTTGTAGTCTCTTCAAGTTGATTCGATACATCATCGAACAAATTGAGATTTAGTAATGAGTGGATTAAATGGCAACGGGCACGTCGATCTGTTGAGTCGATTTTGAGGATTTCATTGCAATGGTGGACAACGAGGTCCCAATCATTGAGTTCACTAAAAGCCAAATCAATCATTACTCGATGTGCATCAACGAAGTCCGGGAGTAATTCAAGTGAATTTTTTATTGCACTTCTGATGCGATTCGTATCGCCAATTTTCACTTCAGCGCGTAATCGAAATCTATGAGCTAGGCGCTGTGTGGGCTTATCTTGAAGAATTTTATTCGTGAAATTAATTACATCCTCCATCAGACCTAAGTCCCAAGAAAGTCGAATGGCGGCAAACATCACGCCATGTTCGGGTGAGGATTCCAATGATTCTCTTGCAATAGAAATTGCATCCTCATCGTCACCTAATGCTTGTTTAACCTTAATCAAAAAGCGATTGTAATTTGGAGTTTCAGGGGGGACCGATGTTATTATTTCAAACGCAATATCTGCTGCCCCCTCTTGGATTAAAACCTCAGCGAGTTTTAGTCGCCATTTATCCGATAATGGTAATTCTGTGTTTATATCTGTCACTTTTTCGATTCTTTTTGCAACATCTTCCAAATTGGTTTTCTGTAAACCTATTCTAATCATTTGCACATCAATTTGTGGGGACGAGGTACCTGTTTCAGCTAATTTTTCCCAAAAGTAATCTGCGTTTTCTGAATCATGGTAATTTCTAACGGCGCTTTCCAATAAATCCCAGCCATCCCCAGGAATAGTAGAGGCACGAGCCATTCGTTCCAAAATAGAAATCACTCTTCCATATTCAAGTAATTTAGCAAAGCAACGTGCCAATCGAAATTCATACACATCTCTATCGACACTGAAATCTATTAATTTCTCCAAAATAGGGATTGCATCACGGTGTCTATTTGTATTCATCAATAATCTTGTGAATACATCCAAAGTCCACTCGTTACCAGGGTCCTGAGCAATTAATTTCAATAAATATGGCTCTGCTGAATCATAATCTTTCAAATTGTACAAACGGCGGGCTTCTTTTTGATCGCCCTTGCGAGTGTTTGGTACCCTTGACCAAAAACGCCACCTAACCATTACTCCACTCTATGCGGATTTGCTCTATGAAGTATGGTATTAACAATTCAAAAATATAGGATTTCGAGGAGAGGTGTTTTGACGTGAAGGCTTCTCGGACTAATCATGAAGGTTGGCATAATTGGAGCGGGTATTGTTGGGGGTGCCATCGAACATTGGTTTGCAGACGCTCATGAATTATTCATTCATGACCCCGTTCGCGGTACCTCACTGTCTGATGTAACTGGCCACGTTGATATGGCCTACATCGCAGTACCTACTCCAATGTCAGATGATGGTTCCTGTAACCTTTCGATTGTTGAGTCTGTGCTCAATGATCTCCCTGATGGGTTTACAGCAGTCATCAAAAGTACGGTTGTTCCTGGTGCCACACAGCGCTACCATGAAGAATTTCCTCATCTAAAAATTGCATACAGCCCAGAATTCCTTGTCGAGCGGCGACATTTAGAAGATTTTGGTAATCAAGATATTTTAGTCTGTGGAACTCACCATGCCGATGTTGCAGAGCGGGTATTCCAACAGCATCGTGAAGCAGGTGTACTAAAGCGAGAACAAACCTATCAAGTAACGCCAACCCAAGCAGAATTGGTGAAATATACTAAAAATACATTTTATGCAGTGAAAGTTATTTTTGCAAACCAAATGTATGACATTTGTGAAGGTTTGGGGGAAGATTGGTATGCAGTTCGAGATATTATTACAGCTGAGCAAGCACAACCTATCGGTTCAAGTCATCTTGATCCAATTTTTGGTCTCAATCGTGGTTTTGGTGGCAAATGTTTGCCAAAAGATTCCAATGCACTGCGAGTTTTAGCCAAAGAACTCGGTGTCAATTACGATCTATTCGATGCACTACAAACCGATAATGCCCGTCTACGTGGTGTATTAACTGGGAAAGATAGTGATGTTGAAACGCTTGATGATTAGAATACTATCACACCATTCTTAGCGTAGGGTTCATCATCCCTAGGTGGCTTCGCCAGTTCATGCTCCCAGACACGCTACACACACTTCCTCAATCCGAGCGCTTCGCATATGCCAAATTATTGGCACTGATAACTCGCATCGATGATGAACTCACAATAGATGAAATGGCTGTCTTTGAACAACGATTGGGTACTGCATTATTGTCCCCTAATCAACGCAAAGAAATCCGAAATTTCTTGAAAAATCCGCCCTCATTAGAAAGTTGCCTAGCAGATCTTGGACCCATCGCCGGACGCTTGGCATTGCGTGATGCAACTCTTATGACTGCGGCAGATGGCAACGTCGATGCTGATGAAAGGGCCGTTTTAGATACAATCGCACAACATGTCGGTTTAGCCATTGAAACGGTTGACTTCCTCCTTGCGTGGGTGTTGCGTGGATATGATTGGATGCAAGAAGGGCTTGATCTTCTCAATGATGGATGAGTGTGAACGGCGTGTTGCCTGACGCCGTTGATTTACTAGATGAGCGGTCTAGAGAAGCCTATGTCGGCATTCTAATTTGTGTGGCTGCTGCAGACGGAGATTTGGTTCGGGAAGAAAGTGCTGCCATTGAGGCAGCAATGGGTAGAGCGATGATTCGGCCCAATCGTCGTGAATTAATGCGACCTTGGTTAGTTGAACCTCCGAACCTTGACGATTTATTGGAAAATATTTCTGAAGATGCTTTACGGGTAACTCTTCGTGATTCTCTAATCATTGCAGCGGTTGATGGTGATTATCATGAAAGTGAAATTGATATTATCAAAAAAATTTCTAATGCCTCTGGAATCACCTCCAATGAACTAGAATCCTTGACTGCTTGGGTCGAAGATGGGTGGCGGTTGATGGCAAAAGGAAGAGGGATTCTTGGCGTAACTTTGCCAGGAGATGATAAACTCATTTCAAAAAAGTAATTTTCGTTGTACTGCGGTGATGTCTCGCGCGCGAGCGCGCTCGCATACGTGCGTGTGCGCAAGCGAGGGATTGAAAGAGGGAAGGCCCTCGCCCGCAATCGGGTGGGGAAAGAATGCGTGGAAATGTAAGTGGCTGGTATGCCAGGCTTGATCGCGAATGTATGGATCGAATTGAACAGATGAATATCTGGTTGGATGCTTGGGAAGAAGCTCTTCGAACGGGTCTACCTCAAGCTAGTCAACTTCCTTCAAATTGGCCAACGCTTCCGGCGAGTTTGTTAACCGATCCTGGTCACGTGTTGGATCACCTGCTGTGTCGGCATGATGCTGAAGCCGATGGTAGAAGTCCAAGAGGGGCTCACCCTACACCCACTCGACTAGCAGATGCAATTATTGCTGAAGAGTTGAAAGTCGATACTCCTGTTCAATCAACTAAGGATGCTCCTACTGATGTGAATCTATCAGCACTTCCGCCGGCGTTCCGCGCTCAAATTGAAGCAAAGATGGCTAAAGAACGGGCAGAGAATGTCGAAGAAGTTGACGAAGAAGCTGAAAAGGAAATCGCAGAAGGTCGTCGAACTCGGACCGGGATTCCTCTTCCATTCGCCGACCCTGCTGTAGGTGGAGGTTTGTTTCCATCCTGTTTACTAAAATGGCATGGAGAAAAAATTGGAAATATTCCTTTGGAACAACGATCAGAAGATACCCGCACATTGCTTTCATCTCTACAACTTCTCGACGTCTGTGATGTTGCAGCTGTTGCCACAAGGCGACGGTTATTACTAGCAGCAATACGCTCAAACCTTGTCTCTTTGAAAGATGACGACAAACCTGGTTTGCTTAACAGGAGTGAAGCAGAAGAAATTCTTCAGGATGTTGTTAGAGTAGGGGATGCATTGAGAGGGAGTTGGCTATGGGATGATGCCCCACGATTACTCATGTGTAATCCCCCTTGGCTACGTATCAAGGATCGTTTCCGTGGACATGTTGAAGGAAGTCGTCTTCGTAAGGAATTAGGAGAAGAATTGCGAAATCTTACCGAAAAAGATGGTCGTCTACGTTTCAGTACTCTTCGTGGAAATGTGAATCTATACCGGTTATTCCTAGAACGAAGTTTGCAACTAACACAATCTAGTGGTCGGGTTCGTCTTATCGTCCCAGATAGTTTACTACGTGAGCAAAGTAGTGCGCCACTTCGCCGTCTCTTAGTTGACAAGCACGAATGGACAAGCATCTGGACATTCCCCGAGTCGGCACGACTTTTCACTGGAGTCACTCAAGGTGTTCTAGTCTTAGGAATCACAGTAAATGGGATGTCTGAGGAATTGATTTGTCATGGACCTGCTGAAGCCAATGAATTATGCTCAAAGAATGGCTTGTTACCAACAGTTCCTCGATTCGGGTTGGATCGTGTTCGCTGGGGCCAATGGAGCCGTAATGAATGGTCGGTTCCTCGATTACCTCGTGACCGCTTCGAGCGCCAAAACCTACTAACTGTTATCGATGATTTAGCAGAATTACCACGCCTAGCAGAGTCACACCATTGGCTGGCTGGTGAAAAGCGATTAAGAGTTCGAGTAGGAGAAGTAGACCAAACCACTTGGAGTAGTGATATCAAACCATGGAAGAAAGGGAGTCGTGGGACTCCATTTATCCGAGGTATTCATTTCAGAAATGATGAAGAAAAAGGTGTTTGGTTGCATCATCCGGTTTTCAATTCAAAAATTGAGGTTGAAGCCTCTGAAAGAAAGCAAGCACAATGGAAAGGTCCGATTAAAGCACCAAATCATCCACGTCTCGCTTGTCAAGCAATTGTAAATGCACAACAATCTCGCCGACTTCGTTGGGTCGTTTTACCAAAGGGCTGCGTTCTTGGAAATTCAGTCAATCATCTTGAACTACCAGAAGAAGTATCAGATCGTTTGGCCTCCCAACATGATGATTTGGATACTGGATTAAATTGGTTATGTAATCTACTAAATGGTGACAAATTGGATGCTTGGGCACGAGCTTGGGCTGCAAATAATAATGTCAACAATTACGAATTAGAAATGCTACCATTGCCACCACTTGAAATTTCAGTAGCAAAGCAACTCGCATAATTTCCGGCTTACGGATTTCAGGTTCTGTTCTCCGGAAATTTCTGAGGGTTTGAACAAAGGATTCATTAGTTGCGGCACCGCCATAGTGAATTCACTCGTATTTACGATAGGGGATTCAACTATGGGCATTCATCCAAAAATAGGAATTACTGGATTGCCCAGAAGTGGTAAATCTGCAGTTATGCAAAAAGTTGTCCAGATGATCACTGATGAGCGCCGAGCTGAAATGAGGGCTCGGGGGGATGATGTTTCAGCCGCCAAAATTCTAGGTGGTATGAGGTGTGAACCATTAGTAGAAGATGGTGAACGTGTCGGAGTTAGGTGCATCAATTTCCAAACAGGCGAAGAAGATGTGATGGCTCACAAGAATATTGATTCTAGACTCCGTGTGCTAGGGTATGGAATCGACCCTGATGCAATTGAGCGAATTGCAGTTCCTGCAATTGAGGAAGCGATGGATAATTACGAAGTGATTGTTATCGATGAAATTGGTAAATTCAGTGTTGAGTCAGAAGCATTTGTAGATATTGTTCGCGCCGCAATGAAGGTTGACAAGCCAACTTTGGTGACTTTGCATAAAAAAAGTAGGCACCCTCTCCTCCAAGATATTCGACGAAGAGATGATGCACGTATCCTAGAGGTTACTCCAGTCAACCGGGCTCTTCTACCATACAAAATTCACAAATTGATGAGAGAAACTTACTAGTTATTCCTCTTCATTATAATTTGATTCTAGCATTTTTGTTTCAAGGTTTGCCCATGCTCCAGTAATACGATCTGTGTCATTTGCATCAATGTAATCTTTTGTAAGTCTATTAGATATTGTTTTTTCATCTTCATCAGAGAACAAATTACCCAATAGGGGTCCGTTACCACTAATACGAGAAAATCGCATCATAATTCCACATGTAAGTGAAAGTCCAGCTAAGGCTGGAACTATCCATCCAAATTCAGAACTTGATGTGCAAATCTCTTGAGTATCTCCTTCAGGACATTCATCAGGTGGAAGGCGGCCATCAATAAGTGCGAATGCAGTGACTAACAATAGAGTCATTCCCAAACCTAAGAAAAGATTCTCCGCGGTTGTCGCAGGGGTATCCATAACCCTTCGAGGGAGGGGTTGGGCATCAATCTCACGGTTCATCTCTGCTCAAATACATCGTAATCAATCAAAAATAACGTGAATAATAGCGTTGCTCGTTCTTCTAATGTTAGATTTGTATCATGGAATTGTATTGAGAAAGTATCGGCTTGTGTAAACATCGCTTTCATCACGCCTTCCCAGTGCTTGGAAATTGTGGCAACAGCCTGACCATTTCGAGATACTGTGAATTTCAACTTTCCAATTTGGAATATGCTACTTTCGATTTCAAATGGCATGGCATTTTGTACTTCAATTGTATATCTGCGTTTGAGAATCTTAAATCGGCGACGTGTGCGGCCCAACGTTTGGCCACCAACATTTGCTGACATCTCAGAAAAATAGAAACGGAAAGGTTTCTTTCCTTCTGCTATTTCCTGCATTTGTTTGTCAAATATGTGGACTGTGCAAGGACGGCGACTATTCAACAATTGACGGAGTAAGAATCCTCCAAATCCTTTCTTTTCTTCTGCGGCATAGCCTAGCAGCTCTCCATTTGAATCGTTGATACTATATCGGTTTCCAACATCTAAATTTAGTATCACATTAGTGAATTCAACTTCTTGTTTAACGACAATTGTTTCGTGGAGTAAAATATGTTGCAAATCAGAATTCATGCTACTCCGAGGGGCTGTTGTGTTATCAATAATGCGGATTTCTAAAACGAAAGATTGAGACACTACTTTCCCTTCGGGGTATTGAGTAAACATGTCGAATGTACCTGATAACTTGCGCTATACCAAAGAACATGAATGGGTTCACATCGAAGGCAATGTAGCAACTGTGGGAATTACAGATTATGCACAAAATGCCCTAACAGATATTGTTTGGGTTGAATTCTTGAGTGATGTTGGGGATTTTATCAAGGAAAATGGTTCATTCGCAAGTGTAGAATCTGTTAAATCTGTATCTGAAATATACGCACCATTAGCTGGTGAATTACTTGAATTAAATCAGGACTTGCAAGATGCACCTGAAATGATTAATGAAAATGCATATGATGCATGGATTGCTAAATTTCAAATTTCAACTACTGGAGAAATAGATTCATTGTTGGATGCTGCGAGTTATTCTACGATTATTGGGGACTGATATCGTGGCTAGAGAGACACCGCTCAGTGAGCGGTGTACCCTCTACTTTGATGGCTCTTGCCAAGATAATCGAAATGTTACCGCTGAAACTCCAGCTGGTTGGGGGGTTGTTGTAGTTGAAGGAGATACTGGATTAGGTAAAGGAGATGGTCGGGTTATCAATGAATTATCTGGATTAGTGATTACCGCCCCAACTGATACAAATTGGTTGGGTGCCGAAGTTGGCAGCAACAACACCGCAGAATTATCTGCACTTGCACATGCATTACGATGGTTGCTTAGTGAAGGAGGGGATATTCCTACAGTGATTCGTGGGGACTCGCAATATGCCTTGAAAATCTCTACAGGTGAATGGACGGCGAAGGCCAATAAGAAATTGGCAGAACGTGTGCAAAGTTTGTGGAGGGAAGTAAGTGGGCTTCGGGAGTTATCTGGTGAACATGTCCGGGCTCATCGTGGTCATCGATGGAATGAAAGGGCAGATCACTTAGCTTGGAGGGCGGGTATAGGTGAAAACCCGCTCCCACTTCAATTTTGGAAACCTGGAATGCGGTAGTTACTCTTCTTCATCCTGTAATGGCCCTTCTGTTACCAACCATGCATATATCGAAAGTAAAATCATTAACAATCCAACAAGGGCCATGATTAAGGCTATTGGAACTGGAACGAAATCCACTTCATGTCCAATTACTCTTGAAAAAAATACTAACCCGATCCCAAGTGCAGAAAGTACTCCAATCGATTTATTTGGATTACTCCACAATATCACTGTTGGAACAATTCCTTTGGTTTCAAAGGTGTACCTGTACCATGAGAGATACAACAGCCCACCTCCAATCAAGCCTACAATTCCACGAGTGAAAGAAGGGGTGCCCCATGGTCCTGCTGGTGCCCATCCCGGAAAGAATGTAAGTGATATTAGCAATATACTAATGCCCAGGAGTTGGCGCCATTGGGGAGGGTTTTGGTTCGCCATGAGAACTCGGTGGAGAGTCTGGTTCAAATGATGAACGCTTTCAGGGTCTGGGCGAGTTTTCCTCAATATGTAAACGCCAATTAATTGCAGAGGATTCTGAGCGTACAGACAAAACACGCCAAAAATCAACTAAAACATCTCTATCTCCACTAGAATATATACGCTTGAGAATTATTGATAGGTCGGTAGGGCGTTCATCGACCATGTGAAGTAATAATTCTCTAACACGTGTACGTATTATTTCATCACCATCTAACCACAAAGAAGTTGTTAGTCCTAAGTCATCCTGTGGATTTTGCTGAATATAATCTCGAAGTACCATTTGTGTAAATTGTCTTCTAATATCAATATCGGGATGTGTTGCAACCTGTAAACTGCGCTTACTTACACCAACTGGGTCTAATGCAAAACATAGACGTAGGGAATTCACTGCAATTCGCACAACTTCAGGTGCTGAATCATTTAACAATTGGTCTAACAATTGAAACGCGGAGGCCCCGCGACGATGGATGATCTCATCCAGGGCCCCAGCGACAGCGCACCGAACATTGGTTTCTCTTGAAAGTAATGTTTTTTCCAACTTTACTGCACCATCAAAGTCAAAATCATATGAGCGTGGGAGCAATGAGGCTATCCTACTAGCAAGAATTGGGTCGCCATCGCTTGACATTCGATTTAATCTGGATAATATTGTAAGTGGTTGAACTAAAGTCCCACGTGCTAGGGCTAAATTCAACCATTCAACAAGTACAGGTCGTGGTGGATCTGCCTCTTCCATTCGATCTAACAACCATCCAGCAGCAAAAACACCGCCAGAGTGAGATTCTACCTTTTTCATTTCACTAGTTGAATTATCACTCCAATCCACCAAATGTGGCCCGGGAGTGGCGCCACCATGCCATGCACCTGGTTTTCTTGCTAATGCAATACTTTCCATCAGATGGTAACCTTGCTGACGTGATATCGGACTATCATTCGCTGATAACCCATTGAGTAAAGCTATTGCAACCCACCAACGATCTGCGTCTGGGGCATCTTCATCAAGTGCCTGAGTAAGTAAAGTTTCTAATCGCATATACAAAGCTCGTTCAGTTACTTCGTTGCCTCGTCGTTCTAACCATTTGCGGCCCTCTCTTGCAGGATCTGCACTCAATGATAATCGATGAGGGATTAACGATTCGCCGATCTTTTCCAAATCACGATCGAAAGCAGCACGATTTGCCTCAAGTAATGCAACTGCCATTTGATTCAATCGTTCTGAATCATCAGGTATCAAAACTGGAAAGTCGGGGTCTGACAATGGTGGTTCAGGTAAAGGCCAATCTGTTGTACCTCGTATCATTGCAATCTGCAATGCCTCACGAGTTTTTTCGAAAAGCCTCTGAGACAGTCGAGTTTGTTCTCGCCAATCCATTCAACGACCTCGTATCGAGGTTACACTCAGATGTCAAGTTCGATATTCAAGTTTTGAATAAGTTCCTTGTATCGATTCCTGATTGTTACTTCAGTAACTCCTGCCACTTCAGCCACCTCTCTTTGAGTACGTCTCTTTCCACAAAGAACACTTGCGATGTAAATGATTGATGCTGCAATTCCTGTTGGGCCTCGACCACTTGTCAGTTCCTTTTCCTGAGCAGCCTTGATCAATTCGTATGCCTTGGCTTCGACTTCCGCGTCAAGTCCCAATCCGCTGCAAAATCGTGAAATATAATCTTCTGGTCCTGTAGGCATGATTTTCATCTTTAATTCTCGAACCATAAACCGATATGTGCGGCCTATTTCTTTTCGACCTGTGCGACTTGCTTGGCCTATTTCATCAAGCGTCCTTGGAACACCGCATTGGCGGCAGGCTGCATACAAGCTGGCTGCTGCAACACCTTCTATTGAGCGTCCACGAATCAAGCGCTTTTCAACTGCTTTCTTGTAATTTACAGCTGCTGCTTCTCTAACTGATTTAGGTAATTCTAAACGGCTTGCCATACGATCTAATTCTGCTAGAGCCATTGCAAGGTTACGCTCAGTAGCATTACTCACACGGCTCCTCTTTTGCCACTTTCGCATTCGGTAAAATTGTGAGCGGTATCGACTATTGATGGTTTTACCTGAATAATCTTTATTCTGCCAATCAATATCTGTTGACAATCCCTTGTCATGTAACATGACTGTCATAGGGGCACCTGTGCGTGCTCTTTGATCACCCTGTTCTGGACTGAAAACTCGCCATTCAGCGCCCTGATCAATCACATTGTCTTCGAGAACTAGTCCACAATCTTGGCAAACTAATTCGCCTCTTGTTTCGTCTCTTTCAAGATTCCTTGAATTACATTCTGGACATTTTACAATGTCCTCTACCTGTGCGTCTTCACTCATTTATTCATCCCCCCTTCAGCCCAATTAGTTTGGAAGAAGTGATTTTTTCCGAACTGAAATGCTATTTAAACTTGATGGATTGGGTTTAGAGGGTTTTTCCAAGGTCTCTGTAGGGTTTTTTTGGCCATACCTATTTGCTAACGGTCATATAGCCCCTCGTTGTGGTCGAATTTGTCTTAGAGACTGGTGACTCTGTATGGATGAAATGTGGCCACGCCAATTAATCTCATTGACTCCTGGAAAACGAGTGCTTTTCTTGACCAAAAATTTAGACTTAATTAAGCAGCAATTGTATGAAAATCTAAATTTACAAATGTCGGAATTAACTATTGATGATCTTCTGGATGACATTAATACTGATGTTATGACACCTGCTTGGGTTTGTTTTGATCATGAACCTAGGAAAATTGCTGAAAATGCCTATGCGGGCCTTATCCACGAAGGCGAACGCGTGTTTCGGCCTGGGGCACTAA
>Ga0066836_10001193_pt1 | contig 13478 bp, 11 predicted proteins | sample ETNtaG_18_FD_71568 | JGI IMG/M metagenome (GOLD analysis project Ga0066836, IMG submission 71568) | Marine microbial and viral communities from oxygen minimum zone, Eastern Pacific Ocean - ETNP201302SV91 | ecosystem: Environmental > Aquatic > Marine > Oceanic | place: Pacific Ocean: Eastern...
TCTAAGTTAAGAATAGAAATATGAAGATTGTTAATGTAGATTCAAAAATTAAAGAAAGATTAAAAGAATCTAAATTATCTGATGAAATGAGTAATTTACTTGCATGTGATTTTCTAGTCATTGTAGAACATAATAAAAAAATTATAGGTGCAAGTGGAATAGGTGGAAAATTTCATGTAAGAACATTGATAGTTCAAGATAAGTTTAGAAATAAAGGACTCGGCATATTATTGCTTAAAGCTGTAATTGAAGAAGCTAAAAAACGAAAATATTCATTTGTTATTGCATCAAGAGATCCTAACAATCCTACTCTAGTTAGAGTACATGATTTTTTAAATCTGATACCTATTTTTCAAGTGCAATACCGAGAAAAATTTACACGAGATGTACTTTTTCTAAGTTTTAATAAAAAAGGAGAAGTTTTTAGAAAATTACTATCATTTTTTAATACAAAAATTGGTACAACAGTTTTAATCATTTTTATAAAAATTTTAAAAAAAATACTATTTAATTTTCTTTTAACATATTCTCCCGAGGAATTTCCTGAACCAGATATACGATTTGCAATAAAAAATTTTAAAAAAATTAACAGAAAACACAGATAGCATGATAGAGATTAAACGCCTAAATATTTTTATTTATGTTTATTTGTTCACTGAGCCCATATATTTCAAAATATACTAAGTAACACAATTGTTTTATTTTATATTTATCTAATATGAAATAATACTGAATTTTAATTTTTGTTAAAATTTCAATTTTGGTATTAACGATTACACATTTTTGACATAAATTTATTACCAAAAAAAATAATAATATTACATGAATATACTCGGGATAGATTTTGAAGAATGGTTTCATCCAGAATTAGTTAAACCATTCATCAAAAATCATAAAAAGGAATTTAAAATTTCTAAAGGTCTCAAGAAAATTCTTGAGTGGCTGAATAAAAATGAGACATTTGCAACGTTTTTTGTTGTAGGGGAAATTTTTGAAGAGAACCCAGAGATGATTGATTTAATAATACAAGATGGACATGAAATAGGCTTTCATACAATGACACATAAAAAATTACATGAAATTAAAACAAGAGAGAATTTTGAAAAAGAATTAGATGAATTTAGAAGCATGGTGGGAGATAATGTGAAAGGGTTTCGTGCACCAACCTTTTCATTGGATTCAACAACATCATGGGCAATAGATGCTTTAAAGAAGTTTGAATATTCTTATGATAGTAGTATTGTTCCAGTAAAAACAAAAATGTATGGATTACATGAAGCCGAAAAATATCCTTATAAAATTTCATCAGATTCATTAGAAAAAATGGATTTAGAATCAAATTTATGGGAATTTCCATTAATGAGTACAAAAATTTTAGGAAAAAAAATTCCTGCTGGAGGGGGATTTTATCTGAGAATTTTACCATTGAAAATTATTGAGAGAGCTATAAAACAATATAACAAAAATGATAAACCTGCAATTTTTTATATTCATTCTTGGGAATTAACTCCAGAATATATGCCTAGATTAAATTTACCTACAAAAGAAAAATTTGTAACATATCACAATATCGATAAATCTCTTGAAAAAATGGATAAATTAATTAAAAAATTTGAGTTTACCTCGTTTGAAAGATTTATTCCAAATATGAATAAGTAAACAAGTTTAAACTTCAGAAATATATCAAAAATTACAACTATGACTGAAAATACAAGTATTAAATCTGATAAAGCATTGAAAATTGCTATTGGGCTACCAGCATTTAATGAAGAAAAAAATATTGGTAAAATTGTTGCAGAATTATTAGAAAAATCATATTCAGTGATAGTATGTAATGATGGTTCCTCAGACAGTACAGGCATAATTGCGGAAAAAATGGGTGCCATCATAGTAAATCACAAGAGGAATTTTGGATATGGTGCAGCTATAGGAAGTCTTTTCAAAAAAGCTAAAGAATGTGAATTTGATATTTTAGTTACATTTGATTCAGATGGTCAACATAGAATTTCAGATATAGAGAAAGTGATTGATCCAATAAAAAATAATTTAGCAGATATTGTAATTGGTTCTAGATTTTTAGGAGATGAAAAAACAGAGATGCCTAAATATAGAAAAATAGGGGTTAAAGTAATTACAGATCTTGTAAATTCTCAAACGGGGAAAAAAATTACAGATTCACAAAGTGGTTTTAGGGCATATAGTAAGAAGATTTTTTCAGAAATTAATTTATCAGAAAGTGGGATGGGGGTATCCACAGAAATATTGATTAAAGCAAATCAAAAGAAAATAAAAATTACAGAGATACCGATAAAAATTTTGTATGATGGAGAGACATCAAAACACAATCCAGTATCACATGGAACATCGGTGATGTTGAGTACGATGAAATTTATTTCAATTGAACACCCTTTGAAATTTTATGGTATTCCCGGAATACTTTTCTTAATCACAGGTTTATTTTTTATTCTTTGGACAATTCAAGAATTTACCAGTTCAGGGACAATAATTACAAATATTTCATTAATAGGAATAGGTGCAACTATTTTTGGAATGATGTTAATGATGACTTCAATTATGTTATTTTCATTGGTTAGTGTTGTTAGAGAACGTAAATAGATGAATTTGTTTATTTTTTCTAGAATTGAAACTAACAAAAAATATACTAATATTTTTTTTCTTATATTTCTAATTAGTGTTGGACTGTCTTTAAGATTAGTTTATTTTCCTTATGAATTACCAGTCACTGTAGATGCCTTTAGTTCTTTTCGTTATGCAGCAGATATAATTGCACTAGGACATTTACCTGATTCATGGTTGGATCCGATTAATAATGGTTGGGCCATATTTCTTTCTTTTTGGTTTTCAATAATCAGATTAGATGAACCATTACAATACATGCAAATACAAAAATTTTTGTCAATTATTATTTCAACAATTACTGTAATTCCAATTTATTATATTTGTACAAAATTTGTGAAACAAAAATATGCTTTAATTGGTTCAGCCTTGTTTGTTTTAGATCCACGAATAATCCTAAATTCTTTTTTAGGTTCAACCGACCCTCTGTATATTTTATTGGGAACATCATCATTATTATTTTTAATAAAAAATAATAGAAAATTTACTTTAATATCATTTGGATTGGCAGCATTCTGTACAATTGTTCGCGGTGAAGGTATTTTCTTCTTTTTTGCAATAATAGTGATTTATTTAATTCGTAACAAAATAACAAAAAAATCTATTTCTATAATTTTACCATCTATAGGATTATTTTTTATAATTTTATTACCAATGATGATTTTTAGAATTGATACAGTAGGAACTGATGGGATTTTTATTCGAACTGCAACACAGTTAGTGGAAACATCACAGATTACAAATGATTATGGTTATTCAAGAATTTTCCAAAGTTTTGAAATATTTTTTAAATATTTAGGCTGGATAATGATCCCAAATTTAATATTTTTTGTTCCTTTTGGAATAATTCAATATTTCAAAAACCGTAAAAAAGAAAATAATTTTCTTGTGATATTTTCTATAATTATGATATTACCAATGTTATATGCTTATAGTGTTCCAGCATTAGATACAAGGTATCTTTATTTTCTTTTTCCAATTTTTTGTGTATTATCTAGTTTAGCAATTCAAAGGTATTTCTCAAAAATCAAAGTTCAAAACTATATTTTAGTTGGAATTTTTATAACAATTTTATTCAGTTCTGTATTATTTTATGAATACAAAAAAGATGATTGGAGAATGGATAAAAATCATGAAGATGAATATTTAAAAATTAGTCAAGAAGTATTAAAATTTGCTGAAGGAGTCAACTATCATCCGATGCTTGGAAGATATTTGGATGTAGAACAAATTCCAAATCAATGGCCAATTTCATACGATGATATATCATTAAAAACTGAATTAATTTCACCAAGACAGAGTTCTCTAAATGAATTTATTCAACAAAATAAACAATCATTAACTCACATCATAGTTGATAACAAAAGTGATTTGCCCAAGTTTTTAATTGAAATTTATGAAAAAGAATTTGAATTTTTGGATTTAGTTTATGAATATGAAATTAAAGAGAATGGAGAAAAGTTTAAAGTTTTTAAAATTAATTATGCAGAATTTGATGAAAAATTATGAATTAAAACTAGAAAAATTGTTCAGAATTAATTAATGTGATAATTCAAACTAAAATTGGATTGAGTGGTAGAACATACACATTATTATTTTCTTAAAATTCAAAAAAATTTTTTTTCATAAATAGGATTAATCCTCTAACTACAATAATATATAAAATAGATCTAATTGATATGGATTAATTGTTTAATGTACGAAAAAATATGACATTTTTTGAATTTCTTCAAACTAAATTTCGTCTGCTTAAAACTATTTCTCGATACAGAAATGCATTTTCTCGATACAGAAATGCATACAAGAATTACATGTGGGTAATCTATAGGATTCTACGAAATAAGTACCCAATTGATGTTGTTTTAAAAAATGGAGAAATTAGAACTTTAAAAAATGTAATAGAAGTTCACGATACTTCTGATGGATTATACAAATTTTACCATCTTGAAAATAATCGTGTGATTATTTCTATGAATGGTAAAGAAATTCAGTTTTTTGGTGGTATTAATAATGGAGATTTGCGTGGAGTTTTCCTGAGAGATGATTACAAATTTTTACCTGTAGATAATAAAATTGTATTAGATATTGGAGCTAATATTGGAGATACTGCAATTTATTTTGCTGGAAACAATGCATCAAAAGTCATCGCATTAGAACCATACCAAAATAATTTTGAGATTGCGAAAAAGAATATTTCACTTAATAACCTTGAACAGAAAATAGAAATTATATTAGCAGGATGTTCGCCAAAATCTGGCTTTATTAATTTAGAACCTGATAAAGGATCTCTCAATGTGGGATTACATGAAGTAAAAACAGGAATCAAAACACCCCTATTGTCTCTACAAAATCTTGTTGAAAAGTATGAAATTAAATCAGGAATATTAAAAATGGATTGTGAAGGTTGTGAATATGATTCTATTCTAGAAACTGCAAATGAAATTTTGCAAAAATTTTCTCATATCCAAATAGAATATCATTATGGATACAAAAATCTAAAAGAAAAACTAGAAAGTGCAGGATTTTCTGTCAAAATAACAAAACCTAATTTGTACATGAGTCCTGAGGCATTACCATCAAAAATGTTCTTTGGTTTTTTGTATGCCACAAATAGAAGAAAATAAACTTGACTTGTCCTGATTGCCAAACAACTTATCTACATTTTATCAAGAAACGTACTGATAATGCAATCTTGAACGAAGATATGATTGAAGCTTATGTGTTTGTTAATAACATTTACGAAGTAAAAGCCTATGAATCATTAATATGAGTTATTACAATTTCTTACGAAGAAGCTTACCTTGATCATTTTTAGGTAATTTATCTAAAAACTTGATAATTCTAGGAATTTTATAGTTTTCAAGTTTTCCCTTACAAAATGAGTATATTTCATCATCTTTCAAATGGACACCATTTTTTGTAACAATAAAAGCTTTTACTATTTGACCTAGTAATGCATCAGTAATTCCTTTTACTGCAACATCATCAATTTTTTCCATTAGTTTTAAAATATCTTCAATTTCTTTAGGAAAAACTTTTTCACCTCCAATATTTATCAAATCATCTTTTCTGCCAACCAAAAAAAGATAACCATCTTTATCAAAATAACCAATATCTCCAGTATGTAACCAATTATTTTCAAATTTTTGATTATTCCCGATAGTTTTCCAATAACCTTGACTAACATGATTGCCTTGTATACAAATTTCACCATGTTCTAATGCTGCACATTCATTAGAATTTCTAATAATTTTAATTGTCACTCCAGGTAATGGCTTTCCAACAGAATTAATTTTATCATCTTGTTTTTTGTAGAGATGAAATGTGGAACGGGAAGCTTCAGTTAAACCATAATAAGTATACAAATTTTTATTTTCTAAAATATCTAAAAGATTATTAGTTAACTCATTAGGCATTGGTGAACTGTTTGTTAAGAGATAGCGAATAGAGTCTATAGAATTTCGAAATTGTAGTTTATGATTAGCCATAATTTGTTGAAATGTCGTTGGTGTAGATGCAAAAGAGGTGGCATTGTAGTCTTTAATTGAAGAAATTACTTTAGGCAAATTAATCGTATTTTTATGTAAAACTGCTGTTCCACCAGATTTAATTATACAATTCAAACAACCTAATCCAAAAGAATGAGATAGTGGTAATGAAATTACATCTATATCATTTTCAGTGATACTCAGAAAATTGTTAACTCTGTTCACAGTATTTTCTACATTATTATGAGAAAGTTGAACTGCCTTTGGAGTAGATGTAGTTCCAGCAGAAAAAAGTATCATAGCAATTGATGAAGGTTCACCAACAGGATGAAAATTAATTGAATCTTCAAAATGAAATGATTCTATGTCTAAAAATTTATAATTTTTTAAAATATTTGTTCTAAGTAATTTTTTTTGTAATATTTTATTACTAATAATTAAAGAAGGGTCAGTTAGTTTGAGTTGATGTATAAGATTGGAGTCAGATATAGAAGGGGGAATTATGTGACAAATATTTCCTGAGGCTAATATTCCAAAATAAGAAACTACAAAATCAATTCCATTTGGTAATAAAAGAGAAATAACCTTGGGTGAATCAGTTTTTAAAATATTTGCTAATGATAGGGATTTCTTGGTTAAATCAGAATAGGTAATTTCTGAGTCTTCAAAAATTATAGCAATTTTTGTTGGGAATCTCTCTGTTGAATGTAAAAGAAAATCAGTTATCATTCTTTTTCTTCTTAATTAATTCTAAAGCAGATTTTGCTGAAGAAATTGAAATAATTTCATCAGTTTCAAGTTGAATATTAAATTGATCTTCAATTTCAGAAATTAGATTTACATGTGAGAATGAATCCCAATTTTCATAATCAGATTGTTCTCTGTTTAAATCAAAATCATTTTCAATTTCAGGAAATATTTTAACAAAAATATCTTTTAATTTAACTTCGTCTATCATCTTTATCAAAATTATTAGTAGTATTGATAAACCTTCTCATTTAATTGATTATAGATAATGAAAAAAGGTATTGGAATAGATATTGTAAAAATTAATAGATTCAGAGAGAAAAAATATGATTCAAATGAAACATTCTATAAAAAAAATTTACCAAACATGAAATGAAATATTGTATACAGTTTGAAATGGTTTTACTCTAGAGGGGTTCAGATCAAGATCCATATCATTATTTTTCAGGAAAATTTGCTGCAAAGGAAGCAATTCTAAAAGATGTGGGGAGAAACATCTGGGGAGTAAAGAGTAAACTGATTTTAGGATACCATGATATTTTATCATTCAAATTTAGTTTATTTTTTAAATCTATTTGTCTTCTTTTTTATTTCTCTTTTAATTATCACAAAATAAAGTGCTTCTAATACCGATGCAATAACAAAAGACCATGCCACTCCTTGAATTCCAAGCATCGTACCTAATGAATAAATCCCTATTATGTGACTTGTTAAATAAACTCCTTTTCCTATAATCACAACTTTGCTTTTTTCATCAGCTAAAAACTTGGATGTGTATCTTAATGTAATAGTCATGAAAACAGCAGCAATACTCATAATTTGAATTAGATCTATGGCAGGACCGTATTTTGGTATCAAAATTGGTAATATACTTGGTGCTAGTATTATTGTCAAAATTGATGTTACTAAAACAATTAAGATTGTAATTGACCATAATTTTTTATGTGGTTTTCCTGAAGCTTCTTGTGGAAGTAAATAAGAAAATATAATTCCTGAAATTGTTGTCAAAATCATCAAAATTTGAAAAGATAAATGATAATTTCCTAAAAATGCATATCCAAATACTGGTGCAATAATTAATCTATCTACATACATACCTGATATTGCTAATAATGAAAGTCCATAACTGTCTCTCATAAAAGGAATTTTCTCTCTCAGTAATGAAAATTCATTTTTAGAAATTTGATATTTTTTGTAGATTTTAAATATAAATGGGAAAAATGATAATGCGTAACCTAAAACTACTCCTGTAGGACCAAGTACAAAGTAAAGCCCAATACCAAACCCAACTAATAATACTCTTTGAATTATAAAATATTTTGAATAAGATGGATATGCTTTTCTTCCAAGTGATTCGTATATCAAATGGTTGAAAATCACATATCCTATCACGAATAGACTAATTGCAATATTAGAAAATAATGCAAACAATATTAGTGCTGAAATAATGCTTGCAATTGTTGTTATAATCAATAAAGGTGATTCAATCCTAGTTTTTTTTGCAGAAAAAACCATGAGTGCATCTGCTGCACCTAAAAATGAAATAACACTAGTAACTGATGCGATTGCAATAAAATAATTAATTTCTCCATATGACTCAGCATCCATAAATGTAGCTAACAAAAGCCAAAAAATTGCTGAAATTAAAGTTCCAACCACATTGGCTACCCCTATTGATACAAGATCTTTAAAAGACATTACTTTATTGAATATTTTATTTATATACTTGTTCAATGACTATCATCTATTTTTTTATGTTTTTCTTTAAAATAATGCAATATCATTCGTTACTCTTTTTGTTTAATTTAACTATATGTGATAAATCACACAAATGTAATTTCTTTCAATATTAAATTTGTTTACGGCATACATGGGTAGACTCCTGTTTTTAATACTATCTTTTACATATTTCTACATATTTCTACATATTTCTACATATTTTTACATATTTTACCATCATTTATGTTTCATCCCACATGATACAAGAAATTTATTTGATGTCATATAGTTTAGTGATGAGTGAATCCTAGAGGAATTGTAATCTAGATGAGCTTTTACAATTACTAACCCTGTTTACCTGATAGTTTGCAAATTCGTGCGATTAGAAATATTCTTTTTTTGAGTGTCTTGTTCCATAAGTTAATCTTATTGAACTGATTCTTTGAACATTTTTGAATACTGTTTTGTCTATTGAAATGTTTTGTGGAATTTTTTTATGATGTTACAAATAACTAAATTATAAAAATCAATTTATATCTAGAACTATTTTATATGTTAATTTGAAACAAAATGTATTCATTCTGGTAATTGATTCATTACGTTTTAGAAATTTACTTGGAAAAAACACAACATGTAAAATTCCAAACATTGAAAATCTAATAAAAAATGGTGTTTCATTTTCAAATGCATTTAGTTCTGCTGATGGAACCGTGCTTTCTTTTGCAAGTATATTGTCTGGAATGTATCCTTTTCATACTGGTGTCACACAATCCAGTCATTATCAATTAGATGATAATGTTACCCATATGGCAACTTTTTTTAAAAATTCTGGATATGATACTAATACAAAAATCCCTGAGTTAACTTTTCTCAAAGGATTGGCTGATGATTTTGAAAACAATGATAAATTTTACAATAATTACTATGAATTATCTAAAGGATTTGGGAAAGAAATATTGAAAAAATTAGATTTGTTATCTAAAAAAGAACCTTGGTTTTTTTATGCTCATATCAATGACCTTCATCTTCCTACTTGGCCTTCAAAAAAATTTGATCATGAGGACTATGGGGCAAGTAATTATGACAAAGTAATTTCTGAAATTGATTATTGGATTGGAGAATTTTTAAAAAAAATTGATCTAAAAAATACTTTGGTAATTCTTAGTGCTGATCACGGTGAATACCTTCCTTTTGTTAAAAAAAATAATCAGATCATTTCTTTTGAATCTGGAAAAATTCAACAAATTCTAAGAAAATTTGGTGCTAAAATACCAAAAAAAATTCGACAAAAACTAATCGGATTCTTTTCTAAATCTAATAATAGCATTATTTCAAATAAAATTTCACAATTTAATCTTGATGAATGTGAGAAACGTTCTTTCACAAATACTAGAAAGGATTCAAATTATCTTTTTGATGAGTTACTACACATTCCTTTAATATTTTCTGGCCCTAATATTAAAAACAATTCTGAAATAAATAATTTAGTTAGTCATGTTGATATTTTTCCCACAATTGCAGAATTACTTGATTTAAAAATTCAAACTAAAATTGATGGAACAAGTCTTCTTCCGTTGATTAATGGGCACAGCATTGATGAAAAATTTGTTTATTTTGAAAGAGATATACTTTTAAAAAAACCCAAAAATGATGTTATTGGAATTCGAAATAACGCATACAAATATTTCCGCTCTTATAATAATTCATCAGAAAATCTATTTCTTTTTGATTTGATAAATGATCCTAATGAAGAAAAAAATATCTCAAAAACTGAGTTAGATATTGTAAATAAAATGGAAAAACATCTTAATCTAATAATCCAACAACAAACTCGCATTTCTCAATCGTCTGTGGATGAAGAATATTCTAAAAAAGTTGAAGATGAATTAAAGAAACTTGGGTATATCTAAAATTTTTTTAAATATTTACAATATAATAATATTCATACCGGAATTATGAATGATGTATTCAAAGTTTATGATAATTTTAGTGATGAATATTTTTCAAATAAAGAAAAAATGAACAATGATATGATAAATTATTTCATAATGCATGAAACTACCTGGAGGTAATACTTGAAAAAATTAGATTTCGAGAATTAGATAAAAATTCCATTATTTTGATCATGTTTGATAATGGAATAAGTGTGGGTGAAAAAGTAGGTAAATGAGCTTTTGGTGCTTTTTGTTGTGATTATACGTTGAGAATTTTTGTGTATTTTATATATCCAAAAATTGAACTTATTGAAGTAAAGCAACAAGCACAAACTATTGCGTCTGAGATAAGATTTGTTATGCTGACTGAACCTAAATATTAAATTATTTTCAATATCGCGACATTTTTTGTCTGCTTAATTATTGTAATACTAAAGAATTTAACATAATTAATGAAATTACATTTATTCGGAAAACCTATTTATCACTTTAGAGCATTAAACTGCATGCAAAGAATAGATGACACCATAATTGATACTAATTTAATTAAATCTGGAAAAAACTTCCTTGGCATTTTGAATGATATTAAAAGAAGACCTGAGGATGCTGCAAACGAATTACAAATTTCATTAGAAGAAATTAATGCAATTATTGAGGGAAAAAAATCAATAAATTCAGAAATTGTCGATAAAGCAATAAAAATTTGGCCTGTAAATGCACGGGATTTCTATGTAATTCAAGATGATTGTCCTTTAGGTGTTAAAATAATGAGAGCGGAGGAATCCAAAAAAACAAGTCGTATTATGAATAGAGCAGGAAAACCCTATTACGAATATAGAGATACTGCAATGAGCACTGTAGCACCATTTAGACCTGAATGGATTCTTGAGTTATGTTACGTTGATAACAATGAACCAACAAACTCTGAAGTTCAGTGGAATAATGGACATTTTATGCATCAGTTTACTTATTTTATTGGAGAAGTAAATTTCTATTATAGGGATTCAAAAGGAGAGAAAAATGTATCTGTAATGAATACTGGTGATTCAATGTATATTGCACCTTTTACTCCACATACATTTACTTCTAGAAAAGGAGCTAAAGAAAATGGTTTAATTTTAGCTTTGACTTATGGAGGAAAACTAACTGGGGATGTTCAACAAGAATTATCTGGTTTATCAGTTGAGCTGGGTTCAAATTTTGCATTAGATTTTTCATCTAAAGAAAATGCAAGTGCATCATTGATCAAATACCATAGAGAAATTTCTAATCTATCTATGGATGAACTATCAAAAAGAACAACCATATCATTGAATGAATTAAATAATTTTGAAAATGGAATTAAATTACCTTCTTTTTCAGATCTTGAAAATATTGCAAAATCTTTAACAATTAATGTTAGAGATCTTCTCCCAAATGATAAAATTGAGGATAAAGTAATTGTCAAACACCATGAAGAAGGAAAAAAATGGTTTTATCCTGAAAGTATCAAAAATTATGAATTCTGTGAATTAGCATCTACTACTGCGCTCCCTTTTTCAAAAGCATTTGAAATTAAAGTTATGAATTCTGAAAACCATAATTTTGATTTAGAATCAGGTGTACATCAATATGTATACAATGTTGGTAATACACCTATCAAAATATCTTGGAAATCAGATGGTAAGAATTATGATGAAATCATTAACTCTGATGATTCTTTATACTTGAAACCATTTGTAAAACATTCCTTTGCTGGAAATGGAAAACTACTAGTTTTACGTATTGGCGGTAAAATATCTGGTGATTCTCAAAGGGAATTATCAATAGTTGGAAAAAAGAATGCTTCAAGAGCCATTTCAGAAACAATGCAATGGTTTGATCCTAAAGGAAAAAATTAAACAATCTAAATTTTTAAGCATATCCTATGACTAAAAAAAACCTCATTATTATAATGATAGATGGAGGTAGATTAGACCGTGCACAAACTTCATCAGTTTTTAATAATTTAAAATCTAAATCAATCTTTTTTTCTAACTCGATTACTTATGGCCCTCATACTATTGCCGCAATGCATGCTGTTTTTAGTCGATCTTATGGTTCTAGAACCGGAACTAATAGCTATTGGTCTACTTACAAATTTAAAAAAAATAAATTTAAGACTCTAACTGAATATCTGAAAGAAGAAAATTATATCACATATGCAGATGTAATAAATCAATTAGTTGTTCCAAAACAGGGGTTTGAAAATTATATTGTTCATGATGAATTAAATGATGATTTGGTTGAGAGACACAAAAATCTTTTAGATGAAATGCATAAAAAGAATTTGGAAAATAAAAATTTCTTTGTCTACTTACATTATAGTAAAATTCATACTGGTATTATGAATGATGTTTTAAAAGTATATGATAACTTTAGTGAGGAATTTTTTTCCAATAAAGAAAAAAATACAGAAAGATATGACAAATTATTTAAAACTTCAACTGAATATTTGAATGAAATTTTAGATAGAATTAGACAGTTAAAACTTGATAAAAATTCAATCATACTGATAATGTCTGATCATGGAATTAGTACAGGTGAAAAAATAGGTGAAAGAGCATATGGTGCATTTTGTTATGATTACACTTTAAAGACAATCACACATTTCTTAATTCCAAATTTTGAACCAATTGAAATCAAACAACAAATTAGAACAATCGATTTTATGCCTACGATTCTAGAATTATTAGATATTCCATTTGATACAAAATATTCTCCTATGGATGGAACTTCTTTGGTTCCCCTTATACGTGGAAAATCCTTATCGGAGCAATATGCATTTTCTGAAACTGGAAATCCTTTACATGAAAAAACTCCTCCAAAAGAACCAAATGTAAAATCAATCCGAAATTCAAAATGGAAATTAATTTTTAATGAACATAATTGTTCTAAGGAACTTTATAATCTTGAATTAGATCCTCATGAAAAT
>Ga0066836_10001194_pt1 | contig 13477 bp, 12 predicted proteins | sample ETNtaG_18_FD_71568 | JGI IMG/M metagenome (GOLD analysis project Ga0066836, IMG submission 71568) | Marine microbial and viral communities from oxygen minimum zone, Eastern Pacific Ocean - ETNP201302SV91 | ecosystem: Environmental > Aquatic > Marine > Oceanic | place: Pacific Ocean: Eastern...
TACTGCAACCAACTCAAATTTTCTAATTCTAATTCCTTTATTCATCATTTTCTTTTTACATGTGGTGCATGTTTCAATTAATGTAACTTTTTTAGTAGTTTTAGCAGGTTTTGCAAGTTTTGGGAATTTCTGCCCACCATATCCCTTTTTTCTTAAAGCATGTCTTCTCTCTCCTGCTGCTGAACCTCTTCTTTTTCCAGCCTTGTAAATAGAAACTTTCATTTTTTGATGACTCTTGCATTTAGGACAATATGATCTGGTCTCTTTTGGCAAATTCATGTATTGTGCCTCGCTGACCGTAATTTAAACATCGCTTCAATGTATAATAATATCTGAGGCTATCGTGTGTTGTGCATTCAAAATTCTCATCAATATTTCCTGAACTTAATTCAGTAGCTATTGGTGATAATTATGCAGATCTAATATTACAAAATTGTTCTTTAATCAATGTCTATACAAACGAAATCCAGAAAAAAATCCAAATATCGATAAAAAATGATCGAATTGCATTTGTTGACGAAGATGCATCTCATACATGTGGCTCAAAAACTAAAATTTTAGATGTAAAAAACAAGTTTGTTTGTCCTAGCTTTGTTGATCCACATATACACATTGATCATTTTTTGACACCTGCAGAATTCGTAAAAAAATCATTACTTTGTGGTGTAACCTCGCTTTTCCCAGATTCAATAGATATTGTCAGTGTTGGTGGTTACAAAGGATTTAGAGAATTTTTACGGCAAACACAAAACCTCCCAATGAGATTTTTTCATACAATACCTGGAGGTTTACCTGTTGACCAAAAATTCAGCCATGGAAAAACTCTCACAATTGAAGAAGAAAAACAAGCAATAGGACTATCATCTGTTGTAGGATTAGGCGAAGTTTTCTCTTGGACAAAAGTTACGAAAAGAGATGCTAAAACTATAAAATCACTAAAACAAATGCACGAAAATCATTGTATAATTAATGGACACACTGCTGGAGCAAGTGGAAAAAAACTAAATTCATACATTTCATCAGGAATTTTTTCTTGCCATGAACCAATAAATTTTGAACAAGTTTTGGAACGATTGCGTCTTGGAATGTGGATAATGATCCGTGAAGGTTCTATTCGTCGAGATTTAAAAGAAATAGTTCCTTTGGTGCTATCACACGGAACATACAAAAATCGATTAATGTTTTGTTCTGATGGACTAGATCCTTCTGATTTATCGCACATTGGTCATATTGATCATTGTGTTAGAGAATCAATCAAACTTGGAATGAATCCTATTGATGCAATATCTATGGCATCGAAAAATTGTTTTGACTATTATAAAATGGGAAATGAACTTGGAGGAATTGGCCCAGGAAAAATTGCTGATATTTTAATTCTTGATGATTATAAAAAAATTAAAATTGACAAAGTGATCCTTGGAGGAAAAATTGTTGTTTCTAATGGAAAAATTTTAGAAAGAATTAACTCACCTAAAATACCAAATTGGATAACAAAAACTGTAAAACTTTCTAAAATAACTCCAAAACATTTTGATATAAAGTCAAAAAATAAAACTGAATCTGTAAACCTAATCTCTATGAAAACTGAAATTGTTACAAAAAAATCCAACACTGATTTGAATGTAAAAAATTCTAATGTTGTTTCATCATACGATCGAGATATCTGGAAAGTTGCTGCATTAGACAGAACATTTGGTAGTAAAATTAGTACAGTAGGATTTTTAGAAAACTTTGGTGCTGATATTGGTGCATTTGCATCCACATGGAGTTTTCATGAAAATGATATGATTGTTATTGGTTCTAATGAAACAGATATGGCTGATGCAGCAAACAAACTTGTCAAATCTCAAGGTGGAATGATTGTTGTCAATAATGGTAAGACGTTGGCGTCATTACCATTCCAAATGGGAGGAATAATCTCTACAGATCCGATAGACAAAGTAATGAAGAATTTTACAAAAATAAATGATATTTTACTAGATGCTGGTTGTAAATTCAAAAAACCTCATTTAATTCCCTTATTCTTGCCTTTTCTTGCATTACCTGATATTCGAATACTGTATAGTGGTATAGTAGATGTAAAATCCAGACAATTTATCCCTACGATCCAGACGAAATTATAAAAAGGGGAATTATAGAAAAAAGTCCGTGGCCTCAATACAACAAACACCAAATGGACCCGTTTTAGTCCTAAAAGAAAGTGCTTTACAGGAGAAAGGTAGAGATGCACAAAAAAATAATATCATGGCCGCAAAATTAGTTGCTGATATTGTAAAATCAAGTCTAGGTCCTCGTGGACTAGATAAAATGTTAGTTGATTCTCTTGGTGATGTTACAATAACAAATGATGGTGCAACAATTCTAAAAGAAATTGATGCACAACACCCAGCTGCTAAAATGATGGTTGAAATCTCTAAAACTATTGACACTGAAGTTGGAGATGGAACAACTTCTTCTGTAATATTTGCTGGAACCCTATTGGCAAAAGCTGAAGAATTACTCAAAAAAGACGTTCATTCTTCAGTTATCATTGAAGGATTTCAAGCAGCCTCAGAAAAAGCGCTAGAAATCTTAGCTGAAATCTCTAAAAAAGTTTCTTCTGACGATAGAGAAACTTTGTTAAAAATTGCAAGTACTAGTATGGAATCAAAACTAATTTCTGAAGATAGTGATTCTCTATCCAAAATTGTAGTTGATGCAATCATGAATATTACCGAAACAAAAGATAAGATTTCTACAGTAGACCTTGAAAATATCAAAGTAGAAAAGAAAGCAGGTGGTTCAATACAAGATACTTCATTGATTAAAGGAATTGTTTTAGATAAAGAAGTAGTTCATTCTGGAATGCCAACAAAAATTCAACAAGCAAAAATTGCTTTACTGAATACTGCAATGGAGATTGAAAAAACAGAGATGAGTGCAGAAATTAGAATTAATGATCCAACTCAAATGCAAATGTTCCTTGAAGAAGAAAATAGAATGATTAAAGCAATGGTAGATAAAATTCACTCAATAGGTGCAAATGTTGTAATTTGTCAAAAGGGAATTGATGACATGGCACAACACTTTTTGTCAAAACATGGTATCTTAGCAGTCCGACGTGTAAAAGAAAGTGATATGACTAAACTTGCAAAAGCAACAGGTGGACGTATAACTTCAAACATTGATGACATATCTACAAATGATCTTGGAGCAGCAAATTTTGTTCAACAAAAGAAAGTTGAATCTGATAAATGGGTCTTTATTGAAGGATGTAAAAATCCACAATCTGTAACACTACTAATTCGTGGTGGTTCTCAAAGAGTTGTAGATGAAGTTGATCGTTCTATTCATGATTCATTAATGGTTGTAAAAGATGTAATTGAAAAACCAGAAATTGTTGCAGGTGGTGGTGCCCCTGAAGCAGTATTAGCTGCATTTTTGAAAGACTGGTCAGAGAGATTTGAAGGAAGACAACAATTAGCTATTAACAAATTTGCCGAAGCATTAGAAATTATTCCGTTGACAATTGCTGAAAATGCAGGTATGGATCCAATTGATACCATGGTCAAACTTCGTGCAAAACAAAGTGAAGGTAAAAAATGGACTGGAATTAATGCTAAAGAAGGTAAAGTTGCTGACATGTTATCACAAAATATTGTTGAACCTGTAGTTGTCAAAGAACAAATAATCAAATCTGCAACAGAAGCAGCATCTATGATTCTAAGAATTGATGATGTAATTGCAATCTCTGGTGGTTCTGGTGGTGGTATGCCTCCTGGTATGCCTCCGATGGGATAAATTTCTAAAAAGCGGTTCTTAACAACAAAAACTCTACATACAAAATGACAATTCTTGTAAGGGTTGGCTATGACGGTAAAAATCTTGTAGATTGTTATTAGAACCGCTTTTCATAGAATAATTAAACAATTTTTTAGATATAAAATCCACTGAGAACTTATCTATTGTTCATTTTCTTCACATTACATGAATAAAATTGGAATTGATTTGGGTGGAACAAAAATTGAGGGAATATTGACTGATGAAAATTATAAACTAATTCAAAGAAAACGTATTCCTACTAATCAAGAGAATGGATATGAATCAATTCTACACTCAATTAAAAATCTAATAAATGATCTTAATCAAAAATCTAATGAAAAATTCTCCATTGGAATTTGTACTCCTGGAGCATTATCTACTAATTCAGGTTTGATCAAAAATAGTAATACGCAGTGTTTAATTGGGCATGATCTAAAAAATGATTTGCAAAATTTATTGAAACAAGATATATCCATTGAAAATGACGCTAATTGTTTTGCCTTAGCTGAAGCAACATTAGGTGCAGGTAAAAACTCTGATCTTGTATTTGGTATAATTCTGGGAACTGGAGTAGGTGGTGGAATTATCATTAATAGAAAGATCCATCATGGGCGAACAAATATTGCCGGTGAATGGGGACATCATTGTCTTCATAATGAAGGAAACAATTGTTACTGTGGAAATAAAGGCTGTGTTGAAACATACATCAGCGGCCCTGCATTAGAAAAAAACTGGTTGGAATTATCTGATATGCATCAACGTTTACCTGAAATCATTCAAAATTCAAATAAACCAAACTTTCAAATTTGGAAAAATACCTTTCTTGATAATTTTGGTTTAGCTATGGCAAACGTTATTGACATTTTAGATCCAGATATAATCATTTTGGGTGGTGGTGTGTCAAATATCGATTTTTTATACGATGAAGGAAAAAAGGCTGTGTACAAAAAAGTTTTCAGCGATATAATTGATACGCCGATTGTTAAAAACAAATTAGGTGATTCAGCTGGTGTTTTTGGTGCATGTTTAATTTCATAGAAATCTCAATTTTTCCATTAATTATAAAATTCAATATTCTGAAATAGATAAGATTTTTTATTGAGGTTCAATTGTTGCAGGTGGTTTACTTGAAATCACATATGATACCCATGTAACTTCTTCAATTTCATTAGTAATTCTATTACTAATTTTTTCTAAAACTCCATTCGGAAGTCTAGTCCAATCTGCAGTCATTGCATCAATAGAATCTACTACTCTGACTGTTACGATTCTTCCATATTTTCGTTCGTCACCTACTACTCCTACGGCCTTATCGTCTCCTACCGCTGCATATGCTTGCCAAACTTTGTCATACATTTCTGCATCCCATAACTCATCTTCTACAATCTTGCTTGCTTTTCTACATATAGCTAATTTTGCAGGAGTAACTTCTCCGATAATTCGTACTGCTAATCCCGGTCCTGGAAATGGATGTCTTTTCAATAATTTTTCTGAAACTCCTAAAATTCTAGCAACATCTCTTACTTCATCTTTGTATAGTTCTCTTAAAGGTTCTAAAATTTTGAGATTTAGCCAATCCGGTAATCCTCCTACATTATGATGAGACTTTATTACTGCAGCTGGACCTTTTGACACACCACTTTCAATGACATCTGGATAAAGTGTACCTTGTGCTAACCATTTGAATGGACCTTTTTGTTTTGCAAAATCAGTAAAAACTTGAATAAATTCTTCTCCGATAATTTTTCTTTTTTGCTCCGGATCTGTTATCCCTTTTAATTTTGAAAGAAATTGCTCACTTGCATCTATTCGGTGGAAATTTAACGAGAAATTATTCTTGAACATGTCCTCAATCTCTTTAGATTCATCCAATCTTAACAATCCATTATCCACAAAAACTCCTGTCAGCCTATCTCCTATTGCTTTGTGTATTAATAGTGCAGCCACTGTTGAATCAATACCTCCACTAACACCACATAATACATTTCCTTCAATCTCTGAGATTTCTTTAACAGTTTTTTCTACAAAACCTTCCATTGTCCATTCTTGTTTAACCTTACAAACATTCAAAACAAAATTCTTCAGAATGTCGGTTCCACGTTCAGTATGAACTACTTCAGGATGAAATTGTATTCCAAATACAGTTCTATCTGTATTTGCAATCGCTGCAGCATGTGAATTTTCTGTATGACCTATAACTTCAAAATTTGATGGAATTTCTTCAGCTTCATCTCCGTGACTCATCCATGCACGGATTGATTCTCCAATACCATCAAGTAATCCTGAATTTTTATTCATTGAAAGAAGGGATGAACCATATTCTTTGTTTGCACGTTTCACTTTTCCGCCAAATTGGTTTACGATTAATTGATGACCATAACAAATTCCTAATAATGGTAAATTAAAGTTGAATAATTCTTCATCTGGTTTTGGTGCATTCTCATTATACACACTTGATGGACCTCCTGAAAAAATTATCCCTTTTGGATTCATCTTTTTTAGTTCTTCAGGTGAAATATCATATGGAACTAATTCTGCATAAACTGAAAATTCTCTAATTCGTCTACAAATTAAATGACTATACTGAGATCCAAAATCTAAAACAATTATCTTTTCCATTTTGTTATTTCACTAAATTTTCTAACATTCTTGTAAGTGACCATGTGGCAGTATTGATTATTTCATCTAATCTTTCTTTCTGTCTGTAATTTTTAATTATTATTTCTCTAATTGATGGACCATTTTTGTTAATTATACAATCGATAACTGAGTTTTCATCTATTTTTCCATCTTTAACATCCACATTATCTGTCTTCTTCATTTCTCCAATAATTCTATCTATGAAAAATGATCTGAGTGGTGGTATTTCATCTGTAAGTCCAATTCCATCATTTAGAATTATAGAAACTTGTTCTGGTGTAACAAATGCATTTGCAATAATCTCTCCATCTGTATTCTTTTTAATTGGAATCGATTTTGGTTTTTCTTCCTTCTCACTTTTATTCACACCAATTTCTTTTCTTGGCAATGAAGATGCTTTGGCAAAACTCGATCCTTTTAGAGCTATATCTAAAATCTCCAAATTCTTCTGCAGAAAATCTAGTTCTTCTTGATGTTTTTCCATCTTGTCTATGATTGATTCTTTTAATTTCAATATTTTTTCGATCTGTTCTTCAGTATATTGCATAATTATTAGAAAACCCATTCAGTATTAAAACGCATTCTAGAAGTTTTCAATGCACTCTAAGTCAACCAATTTGATAGTTTTGAAACCCTTTATCTTTGTGGTTGAATACAAATCTGCTTTTGATTTAGTCCCAATCCATTCTGTAATTCTTTTACCAAACTTTAACTTCTTTAATTTTATTTTTGTATTACTTACTTTATATTTTGAATATTTGCCAATTTGTTTACCAAAATCCATTCCAATTAAAACAATTCTCTTTGCATTAAAATACTCTGCAAGAAAAATACATCTATCCCCATCTGTAAAACCACCAAAATTTTTCATCTTGCCAAATTCTTTTGTTTGAGTAGTTCCAATAACATTTGAAAATTCTTTTGTAATTTCTAATAGATCATAATTATCTCCATGGGCATGAACTACAATTGGAATCTGTGTTTTTCCAATTCTTTTGATACTATTCAAATCTCCATCAAGGTCTGTGACCAAAATATCAGGCTTGATATTCTGTTCTAACAATCCTCTCACTGCACCATCTGCCACAATAATTGTAACATTTTCACATTTTTTCACATATTTCAAAGATTTTGATAATGATGGACCTGCACCTACAATGAAAACAGTTTTGTTTTCAATCATATTTTGTAACTGATTTTTTGAAAATCTCTTTTTTAATATAGAATTTAATTTGTTAGCTGAATCTAAATCGTCTTTTTCTGAATATCCAAATTCCTTTCTTATTTCTTTAAATCTGATTTTCCATCCACGTATTGTCATATCACTCAAATAGATTACCTTATCATAAATGATATGACTAAACTAGGAAATCTTACAGTAGGAAGAAAAAACGAAGTCACTATAATGGGAATTTTAAACACAAGTCCTGAATCATTTTATAAAAATTCTATAAAATCGACAAAATCTCAAATAACAAAATACGTGACTGAACTGGAAGAAAATGGTGCAAATATTATTGATGTTGGAGGTATGTCAACTGCACCATATCTAAAAACAATTGTATCTGAAAAAGTTGAATCTGAAAGAGTAACAAAAACCATCAAAATAATACAAAATTTATCAAATATCCAAATCTCAGTTGATACATGTAGAGCATCAGTTGCAAAAGATGCACTTGAATTAGGTATTGATGTGATTAATGATATTTCTGGATTAAAGTATGATGATGCTATGCCAAAAATTATAGAAAAATACAATCCTTCTCTAATCTTATGTGCATATAGTAAGAAACTTGTAAAGGGTAATCCCATATCCGAAACAAAGAAACTATTGAACGAAAGCATAAAAATCGCTCAAAAATGTTATATCTCAAAAAATAAAATAGTAGTTGATCCTGCAATAGGCTTTTTCAGACGTTCATCCGATGTTAAAAATCAATTTCCATACACCAAAATCAACTCTGATTGGGTTCAACGAGATATCGAAATCATAAAAAAACTCAAATCAATTAAAACTACTTTTCCTATTCTAGTCTCCATTTCAAACAAATCTTTCTTGGGAAACTTACTTGGAAAAGAAGATCCCACTGATCGAAATATTGGAACTGCACTATCTGAAATGACATCCATAATCAATGGTGCATCAATCATTCGTACGCATAATCCAAAAATAACCTCTGATATTATCAAAATGACAAAATCACTCACAAAAAAATCCAAGAAAGGCTTATAACAGATTTTTTTTCTCCGGTAGGAGGTTCATTTGACAATAAGAGAAGGATTTACTTTTGATGATGTTCTCCTTGTACCCAAATTTTCAGATATAACTAGTCGTTCACAAACTGATCTTTCAACAAATCTCTCAAGGAATATTAAACTCAACATTCCGTTAGTTAGTGCAAATATGGATACTGTAACAGAATCTACCATGGCTACAACAATGGCCAGACAAGGTGGAATTGGAATAATTCACAGATTTTTAACAATTGAAGAAGAAGCAAATCAGGTTCTAAAAGTCAAACGTTCTGGAAGTGTAATGATTGATAATCCATATCAAATCTCTAGTGAAAAGTCAATTGAACAAGCTATTGATTTAATGAATGAAAAAGAGGTATCTGGGTTGCTGGTAGTAGATGCTGATTCCAAACTAACAGGAATTTTAACGGAACGTGATGTACTCTTTGAATCTTCTAATTCCAAGAAATCTGTATCTGAATTAATGACTAAAGATGTAATCTTTGCAAACGAAAAAACAACGTTAGATGAAGCAAAAGATATACTCAAAAACCAAAGAATTGAAAAATTACCTCTTGTAAATGACAACAAACAGATTGTTGGATTGTACACCACACAAGACATAATGAACATTGAAAATTTTCCAAATGCATCAAAAGATAAGAAAGGAAGACCTCTTGTTGGTGCTGCAGTAGGTGTAAAAGGTGATTTTTTGGATAGAACTGAAGCGTTACTTACAGCTGGTGCAGATGCTATCGTTGTTGATATTGCTCATGGTCATAGTGAAAATGCTATCAGCACTGTAAAAAATATCAAAAAAGCATTTCCTGATTGTGAATTAATTGCTGGAAATGTTGCAACTGCTCAAGGTACTGAAGATCTGATTAAAGCTGGTGTTGATGCTGTAAAAGTTGGTGTAGGTTCAGGTTCTATATGCATTACTAGAGTTATTACTGGTTCAGGTGTACCACAATTGACTGCAGTAATGGATTGTGCTGAAATTGGAAAACAATATGAAATACCAATTATTTCTGATGGTGGAACAAGAACCTCTGGCGATGCAACAAAAGCTTTAGCTGCTGGTGCTTCATCTGTGATGTTAGGAAGTATGTTAGGAGGAACTGATGAAAGCCCAGGTTCAACAATTACAAAAAATGGAAAGAGATACAAGTTTTACAGCGGTATGGCATCTTTAGGTGCTGCACGACGCAGAAAATCAAAAGAAAACAATCCTATTGATACAGATGATGATCTTAATGATTATGTTGCAGAAGGTGTAGAAGCAATGATTCCTTACAAAGGTTCTGTAACTGATATTCTTATACAAATTACTGGGGGAATACGCTCCGGTCTAAGTTATTGTGGGGGACATACTATCCCTCAAATGCAAAATAATGCTGAATTTATCAAGATGTCACGAGCTGGATTTGCAGAAAGCCAATCACATGACGTTGATGTAGTATAGCTAATCTTTTATTGATTTAAAATCCAGATTTTCTATGTTAAATAAATTTACAATAATTGGTCTTGTTGTTGGAAGTATAATCTCTCTTCTTGGTGTTTCTTCAATGATTGATTCACTTAGTAATCCAAATGAAGTACAAGAAGATTCACAAACATTTGGAGTTGGTGATGTGGATAAAATTCAATTTACTGCTCCTGAAAATTCAATCCAATCCTTAACTGTAACTGGAGACTCGTTTGATATCAAAATTACGACACCCAATCCAAGTAATAATATTGATGAAAGTTTCAAGAATAAGGTAAATCTTTCATGGACATCAATTAATTCTGGTGAAACAATAATTATAATACAAAATACTGGTGAGTCCGAATTTATTGAAAAATATAGATTTGAATTAGAACAAGACCCCTTATTCTTCACTTATTCAATTCTAGTAATTATTGCGGGAGTTGTGATTATTGGATTTAGTGCTGGATTTAGTACAAAAAAACCAAAAGGATTCTAATTCAAATCTAAAATTGGGTAAGAACCTAGAACTTTAAGAAATATTGTATTTTCTGAAATTTTATTTAATACAGAATTAATTGTAGAATTTGAAAAATGTCCTATCAGATCTACAAAGAAATTGTACTCCCAATTTGTATTCTTGTTAGGCCTTGATTCAATTTTTGTCAGATTAATTCCATTATCGTTGAATTCTTTTAGAATCTTATACAATGCACCTGGTTCATGTTTCACTGAAAATATTATTGAAGTTTTATCATTTTTACTTTCAATAGAATTCTCCTTTGAAAATACTAAAAAGCGTGTAAAATTATTTGGATTATTCTCAATTTTCTGTTTAATGATGGAAATGTTATACAAATCTCCTGCATCTTTACTTGCAATTGATGCAGAATGAATATCGTTCATTTCTCTAATTATCTTTACACTACCTGCAGTGTCATATGTTGGTACAGTTTTCAATTTATTATCTTTGATAAAATCACTACATTGACCTAATGCTTGTGGATGTGAATACACTGTTTTTACATCTTCCAATCTACCTTTTCCAATAAGACAATGTTCAACTTTGAAATACACTTCTCCTATAGAATGTAAATTTGTATTTGTAATTGCATCAATACTTTGACCCACTGTACCTTCTATGGAATTTTCAACAGGTAAAATAGTATAATTACTTTCATTTTTTTCAGTTATGTTTAGTGCGTCTTCAAATGTATTACATGGAATGGATTCAATTTCCTCTCCAAAGAATTTCTTTGCTGCGCTTTCACTATATGCACCATGTTCTCCTTGAAAAGCTACTTTATTCATCTTAATTTTGATTTAAAAATTCACTTTTTCCAAAATCTGATGATAATTTTCTATCATCAATCCATGTACAATCTTTACATTTAACCGCATCTCGCATTTTTACAACAGTTCCAAAGCACTTTCTACATTTTGTAAATAAAACCCCAAATTCTTGTGAATCAATGCTTGCATGAATAGTACCATTAATGTGACTAATAATTTCTGCTTTCACTACATCTTGTGCTAGTGCAATATTCTTTTTCCTAAGATGTCTTGTGACACAAACACATTCCAAATCTGCAACGACTTTTTTCCCGTTGACATATTTTATCATTATTGCAATCATAGATGGAAGATTTGCTTCTACTACTCCAATGATAATATCTCCAACTTTTGGAACTGTTATCTGTGTTTGACTATTAATTGATGCTAATCTCTCAGTAGAATCCAAATTAATATTCCCAATCGTTGTGGCTCTTATCACATCATCATCTTCAAAAGTATTTTCACCTGGAAGGTATTCTTCAATTGATGCTAATCTCTCACCTGGAATTTTTTGTTTTTCATCCATATGTTATCCAACAAAATTTTTACTTTTATTTGTTTTTAGGGTTTTCACATACTTGATAAACCAGGTTTCTAAACCTAAATTATGACTGAAACTCTAACAAGTAGGTTAGTTACTTACACAGTTTTTGCATTTACATTAGGAATTATTGGAATTAGTGTAACATCTGTCATTTTTCCTGCATTAATCATATACAATACATATGAATTCTCTTTGGAGCTAAATCCTTTTGAAGCCAGTCCTTGGTTATCCCCAATTTTAATTTCAACATGTTTCCTCTTAATTATTGGATTTTTACATTATACAAAAAAACTACCCTCATCATTTAGTAAAATAATTAATTCAATTTTCAATTTTGAATTATCAAAAAAAGTATCTATAATTTTAGGAATATCTATTTTATCAATTTACATTGGGCTTTCTATTCCAGAGCTCTTTATTGATGAAAAATACCAATGGCCTGATTACAATGTTTTAGAAACTGCTTTGCGTATCTGGCCTTCAACAGAACATTATAGTGTGTATGTTAGCGAACAAAATACTCGTTATGTTAGAATGATCTTACTTGACTTTTCACAAGAATTTTTCCAAAATATTAAGTTCCTTCCTTTTTTAGCTAGTATATCGACTGTAATCCTTACTGCATTAATTAGTATACAATTGTCTAAAAAACGAATTACAGGAATAATTGCAATGATAATTTTATTTCAGAGTACAACTTTCACTGATTTTGATACGGTAGCTGTTTATGAAAATTTTTGGGTTCTATTTTTCTTGATATCTTTATACTCAATAAATAAAAAATGGTGGTATGCCTCGCCAGCAAATTTCATACTGGGAATTTTTACAAAAGCGTTCATTGTAACATATTTTTGGATTAATCTTTTCTTTATTTATAGAGCAGAAATTCCACAAAAAACTAAATTCTTTTTATTTGGTTCTTATGGTCTAGTTCTCGGAATAACATATTATATTTTTGAAACTCAAAGAAGTGTAATTTACAATGATGTTGTTCGTTATGATTTTAATGCATTTCTAGAAGCATTTACTGGATGGGGAAGCTTAATGCACTTAGATCCATTCGTCCTGATTATTATTATACCTCTAGTAATTGGCTTATTTGTAAAATCTCTTAATGGTTTTAAACAAGCAGATTCAATTTTGATATTAATTGGAGGCACAATTTTAGCTGCTCCTCTAATTTCACTTGTAACTGATTTTTATTTCATTTTACCTTATAGATTTATTCCATTTATTGTAGCTATAGCAATTGGCGTTGGATTCATGTTCTCAAAGAAAAATTAATCTTTTACAAGTACATGCCAAATTGTTGTTACATCATATTCAGATTTTATCACATATCCGTGATTTAATCCACGCAATATTATCTCCTGTTCTCCATCAACATCAGTAAACCCAAGCATTGTTACAAATGCTCTATGATACCAATCACAAATATTTGCAAATCCCGG